>BS_KBA_SWE02_21mDRAFT_10000075_pt1 | contig 31215 bp, 32 predicted proteins | sample BalSeasSWE02_21m_FD_9196 | JGI IMG/M metagenome (IMG submission 9196)
ATTTAGGAACCCAATTAGTAGAATTTGGTGTGCCGGTACAACAACCTTTTGGGGGTCATGCCATATTTTTAGATGCCAACAAATTTGTACCTACCATACCAAGAGATGAATTTAGAGCACAGGCCTTAGCTATTGAACTTTATATTATCGGTGGTATTAGAGGTGTGGAAATTGGCACCATACTGGCAGACCGAGATCCGTTTACTCATAAAAACAGATATCCGGAATTAGAATTGGTTCGTTTAGCCATTCCACGCAGAACCTATTCTTTAAATCATATGAAATATATTGCGTCGGTAATTAAAGAAATTTATGCCAGCAGAAGCGAAGCCAAAAGAGGTTACAGAATTATAGAAGAGGCGCCCATTATGAGACACTTTACGGTGAAGTTGGAAAAAATAACAGCTTAAACAGAACATAAATAAAATTGGTGCTTCACCATAAAAAAAAATCCATCATTTAAGTAAATTAAATCATGGATTTTAATGAGTCAAATAACTTATAATTTTACCAATATTTCTTTTCTAAGGTTTTAATTTTATTCAGAATATAGTCAGAGTTTCTGTCCATCCACTTTTTTTGTTCTTCACTTGCCTTCAAATATTGATTGCAATACAAAGAATAAGGGTTGTTAACATCATTAGCTACTTTTTTAAAATCTTCTGATTTCTTAAGAGTATTTAATTTATTTAGAAAAACACTATTCATATTGATTATTTTAAAAATGTTTAATTAATTGTTTAAATTATCAATATTTAACTTATTTCCGCATGACAAAAGTCATGTTTTAATCAGTGTTTTTTTTGTTACTTTGTAAAGTAATATTGAGGTATCTTAAAATCAACAAAACCTGATATTATGGAAGAAAAAGGAAATACATTGTAATGTGTTTCCTTTTTCTATTTTATTGGGTTATAGTAATTCTTTCCTTTCCCTGATGATTAAAAATTTATTACTTTTTTACTATGGCACCATTTTCTAATATCAAATCATATGTGTAACCGGCACCAAAATCCTTATTTAAAACTACCTGGGCTTTTATGGTCACCACAGAACCTACATCTATCATTTCATCTGAAGTGATTACTAAATCAAAATCATCTTTACTGCCATCTTTCAAGTGGATCCAGTTCTTACCCATGATCCCTATATTTATTTTGGTACATTCACCATCAATCTGAACGGTTTGCCCCTCGTATTTTTTTTGATTATCAACTATTTCAGAAATTTTAATTGACCCTTTTTGTGGGGTTATATGTATTTTCTCTGATTTAGCCGCTAATTCCTTCACTTCTGAATTATTGGCCGTTACAGTACCCGCTTGCTCACCGTGTTTTGATGACACCAGATTCCCCACTAAATACAACTCATCAAACACTCTGTTTAATGCCTTACTTTCAAAATTATTTTTAAAAAGACCTCCCACATAAAAATAAGTCCCTCCTACTTCAGCATTTGTACTACTCACAGCTATCCAAAAGGTTTTCTCTCCTTCAGTTACATTCAGGTACGTGTAATTTGCCGTTGGCAGTATTTCATTTACTACTACCGTATGTAATTTGGAAGCGTCAGGATTCACTACTTGATTTGTACTTTCTAAATTAGTATTGGTCACCTGATTTGGAACCGTTTTATATTTGTCTTTACACGAGAAAAACACTAAAACAGTCATTATAAAAATAAATCTAAAATATTTCATGATAGGATAATTATTTAGTTATGAAGAAAATTCTAATTAAATTCTAGTACAATAGTACCAATAATTCTTTAAACATTTTGTGACAGATATCATGTTAAATCACAAAAAAACCTAACAGTAAAAAAACTGTTAGGTTTTAGAATATATTTTGAAATACGTATCAGCTATTCTTCCATTTCACCCATGTCATCATCAACATGATGTAATTTCATCATTAATCCGGTAAAATCACCATAGACTTGCTGGTATACTATTTTACCCTCAGCATCAAAATCAAAAGATTCATAAAGCTTTATATGCCCGGATTTGGCCTCTGTTGAATCTGTAGCAGACAGTGTCACTTCCCAAAGACTGTAGTGTCTTACAGAACCATCAGGCTTTTTAGTCTCTGAATTAACCCCTGGGAGTAAAACTGGAGGACTAGTGAGTAATTTAAAATCATAATACGCCCACATCCTTTTATCATTTGCCATCATTTCATCAAGTGTCAAGGAATCTTTTTCAGCTCCAACACCGGTGTCCAACATAATAAAATCTTTGGAATACACTGAATAGTCAATGTTCTCATTTTGCCATCCTTCAAGGTTAGCTAAAACCGTTTTTGAATTTTTTTCAAACGTATCCTGAGCGGAATTGTCTGGTTTTTGCTGGCAACCAATAAGAATGGTCGCGCAGAATAAAATGAAAATAATTTGTTTCATAATGTTGATTTTAGTTTGTTATTTCCTTTAAAGTTAAGAATAATTTACCTAACAATATTATAAAGGACTGAAAATCAACAATATTAGCTATTAATGCCTTTTAACTGAAGAAAAACATTGAAAGGAATTTAGCTTATTTTAAGCCTTTTTACTTCTTTTTGCGTTTTCTTTTGTTCAAGTTTTTCAAGCTCAAGTCTTATTTCTTCACTTCGCTTATTTAACTGACTCATCTTTTCATCTCTGACTTTCTGCTTGATAGCTTTGTCTTCAAGTCTTAATTGTTCTTTTTTAAGTTCAAGTTTAAGCGCCTTTTTTTCTTGAATCTTTTCAAAGGCAACAGAAGCATATGCATAGCCATACATGCTTAAAAATAATAAGGCGACAATACCTAAAATAACGTAACCGTTTTCCATGAGGGTAAGGGATTAAAATAATTAATTAATAAAAAAGCTACTTTAAAATTTGATATTCCTAAAATTACTATTGTAAATTATGAATAATTAATTTTTTATAAAAGTATATAAATAGATCTTTCCAATAAAAATTAATAGTTGAAGGACTTAAAAAGAAGTTAAAAATTAGTTCACCACAATAAAAACCTCCATTTTGTTATGAAACGGAGGTTTTTTATTTGGTGTAAATGTAGGTTTATATGACCCTTCAAAAAGTTTAATGACCACTCATTTGGGCATTATATACCCAAATTTCATCCCAGGAATTTTTAAAAGTGGTATTATACAAATCTTGCTGATTTTGATAAGAGTTTTCGCCATTTACTTTATTAAAGGTTTCAACCCAATTGACATCTTTGTCAAAATCGGCCCAATTTGGACTAAAAGAAAACGTGGCAATATGACGACCAAGATCTCCTTGTCTGAACTCATTGTAATATACGCCCCAAGGGTTGACACCGTCCAATGCCTTCACTGTTTTACTTACTCTTTCAAAGAACGTATTAATACCTGGGGTTGGTCCGTCAGCAACTTCAAAATATCTTACAAAAGCTATTGGATATTTAGAATTATCATCATCCAGCATATCCGTATTATTTAATTTTTTATCAGCTGTCCAGTATTCAATGGTTTGAATCTTTTTTATATAAGGCATCACATTATCCCTCCAGTCAGCATCATGAGCACCCTCCCCCGGACGTGAATCATTATGCTTATACATCATGGGGCCCATTTCCCAAATAATATTACCAGCATTTGGTCCTGAGGAAATATTATAAACCGTCGCCTTAGATGGACCCTCCTTATGATAGGTCATATTATGCTTTCTCATATTTTCTTGCAAAACCTTCAGTTTTGTATTGTCTGGAGTTAACATAATATCTTCCCACATTTTGTAATCCTTAGATTCATCCTGGGCTTTTACTGTAATCATGGTGCCAAATACAATGGCCACCATACACATCATTGAAATTGATTTTTTAATCATAATTGAAATTGTTTGGTTGGTTAATTAGCCATATAATTTTTATATGGTCTACACAAAAAAATAAAAAATAATAGCTATATAATAAATGACCAGATTGCTTGATCATTTAAGATAAAGGGTCATCATTTGGAGTAACTCAAATATAACAAAATTTTCTAAACTATTATAAATGAGGTGTTTTTAGTTCTATTTTAATTCAGAAATTTTTTAAACAGCAAAAAAAAGCCTCTCAATATTGAGAGGTTTTTTTTATTATTTAATAATTTCTTTGCCTTCATGCTCCCACTGTGTAATACCGCCTTCCAAATTGTAAATTTTTTGAAATCCTGCTTTTAATAGTTTTTCAGAGCAGTCCCTGCTCCTTTTACCACTGCGGCAATATACAATCACCGGCTTATTCTTGTCCAGTTTTTTAATATCCTCATCAATTGTTGGAGAATAATAATCCATATTTTGCGCATTGGAAATATATCCCGTCTTAAATTCTTCCGGGGTCCTGACATCCACAAGTTGCACATCATCAATTTTTAATAATGATTGCATTTCCTCTACAGAAACATCTTTTATACCTGAATCTAAATGGCCTTTACAACCAATTACAGATAAAAAAATTAAGCCAAAAACAATGAATACCTTTTTCATTTTTATAATATTTATTCAATTTCTCCTTGCCATTGCATCATACCACCAATAAGATTATAAGCATTTTTAAATCCTAATTGACCCATAATTTTGCATGCCTGTCCGCTTCTGTTTCCAGATCTACAATATACATAATAGTTTTTATCTTTATCCAGCTTCTGAATTTCAGCGATAAAATCGTGTCCTCTATAAAAATCAATTTGAATGGCCTTTGGAATAATTCCAGCAGCTACTTCATTATCTGTCCTGACATCTAATATTACAGCTTCATCATCATTTTCAAGCTGTTCAGCCCATTCCTCTTGTGTTAGTTCTTCCATTTTAAAAAATTATAATGCACAAAAATAGCATATCTACCCAACTTTCAATAGAAAATTTTTTATTTGAATTTAATAATGCGTCATTCTAATTATACCTTAATAGAACAACCAATAGCCTTTGTTTCCGTCTGCTTAATCTCCTCCCCGTTTAAAAGCGCATCAACAGCATTTTCAACATACTTTGTTTTTACAGCAGAGGCATCCTGGTGATTATCATCGATTGCCCCAATATACTTTACAACATTTCCTTTTTTAGTTTTCTGCAAAACATACATATGTGGTGTTTTGGTAGCACCATATTTCGGATATACTTTCTGACCCTCATCTACTAAATATGGAAAGGTAAACCCTTTTTCTTTCGCTCTTTGTTGCATGGCCTGATAGCTGTCACCAGATTGAACAAGCGGATTGTTAGGATTGATGGCAATTACCGGATACCCTTTTGAGGCATACTTTTTATCAAGTGCAATAATTCTGTCTTCATAGGCTATTGCAAAAGGACACGTATTACAGGTAAAAGTGATAATAAAACCTTTGGCATCTTTATAATCTGAAAGTGAAATCATTTTACCGTCCACATTTTTTAACTCAAAATCAGAAACCACATCGCCTATTTGGTAACCCGGATCTTTAATCACATTATTGTTTGTGAATTCGCTAATAAATGTAATCATCATGATTGATAATATAACTGGTGTTTTCATATGCTTTTATTTAAAAATTTAAGTGTTTCATTTTCTAATGTGTCATAAGTAAATGACTGTTCATAAAACTCAGAAACATCATTTTTATAAATGATGGTTGCAGGTATGGATCCTGACCAATCCGGATTAACCAAGGGTATCCAGGTGTTCATGTCCACATCATCAAGTGCTATCACTTTTGATTTGATATGATGTTCAACTATAAATGGTTTTAGTTTAGATTCATACAAATGCGGAAAATCTAAACTCACCAAAATAACCTCCACATTCTGATTATGGTATTCAGTATTTATTTTTTCAAAAAAAGGCAACTCCTTGACACAAGGGGCACACCAGGTAGCCCAAAAATTGACAATATATACTTTGTCATCTTTTTGGTTTAAATATTTTTTGAAGCCATTAAAATCATATATTTCAAGGTCAATATGGGCTGTTTTTGTAGTATCCTTTTTTACTTCAGCAGTGTTTCCCTGTTCTTTATTAATGGATTGCTTATGTTCTTTACAAGAAGTAAAAAAGAAAGCAAATAGTATCATCCAAGTGTATTTCATAGTTATAAAAATAAATATTACTTTGGCATTCAACGGACGTTTAACATATTTTTAATTAAAAATTAATGAAAGTATTGTGTAATTATATTTTCATTTCTATATTTGGCCGAAATAATAAATTATGAATACACTTTTAAATAATACTTGGTGGTGGTGCTTTAAGAAAATTAATTTCGTGAAGTAGTCGCTTAGTATATTTAAAAATAGAAATATCAAAAAGGCTTGTCATTCACGACAAGCCTTTTTTAATGAATCAAAATGAAAACATTTAATTTATATACCCATTACAAAAAAATTCTTGCAGATACTATTACACCTGTTAGTATTTATTTAAAAATCAGAGATACCTACCCTAACAGCATTTTGCTTGAGAGTAGTGATTACCATGCCAATGACAATAGTTTTTCGTATGTATGTTTTAATCCCATAGCTTCTATAAAAATTGAAAATGAAACCATTTTTCAAACTTTTCCAGATGGCAGTTCAACAAGTACTCCCATTTCTAAAACTACAGACGTTACTCAACAAATACATCAATTCACAAAACGCTTTGAAGTAACATCAGATACGGCATTTAAATTCATTAACAATGGCATTTTCGGATATATAGCCTATGATGCCGTTAGATATTTTGAAGACATCAATATTTCTAAAAAAGAGCATTCATTAAACATTCCTGATATTTACTATGCTGTTTATCAAAACATTATAGCCATCAACCATCATAAAAACGAAGCGTATATCTTTGCACATTGTTATGAAAGTGACAGTAATATTGAGGATATATTTCAACTGATCAAGGCTAGAAACTTTGCCTCTTATGATTTTTCATCAAAAGGGCACATTGAATCCAATTTAACAGATGATGAATACAAACATCATGTTGAATTAGCCAAAAAACATTGTGGTCGTGGTGACGTGTTTCAATTGGTTTTATCAAAAAGTTTTAGTCAAGAATTTAAAGGGGATGAATTTAATGTGTATCGTGCCTTAAGAAGCATCAATCCGTCTCCTTATTTGTTTTATTTTGATTATGGAAATTTTAAAATTTTCGGAAGTTCTCCGGAAGCCCAGCTAATTGTTAGCGCCGGTAAAGCAGAAATACACCCCATTGCCGGCACTTTTAAACGCACCGGAAACGATTTACAAGATGCTGAATTAGCAAAACAATTAAAGATTGATGACAAAGAAAATGCCGAACATGTGATGCTGGTAGACTTGGCAAGAAATGATTTAAGCAGAAACGGGAGTCAAGTTGTGGTTGACACCTACAGAGAGGTACAGTTTTTTTCTCATGTCATACATTTAGTGAGTAAAGTAACAGGACAAAAACATAAAAATGTTTCAACCATGCAAGTGGTGGCCGACACCTTTCCTGCAGGTACTTTAAGCGGTGCGCCAAAACACAGAGCCATGCAACTCATTGAACAATACGAAAAAACAAGCCGTTCTTTTTATGGTGGCGCCATTGGTTTTATGGATTTTGAGGGCAATTTTAACCATGCTATTATGATTAGAACATTCTTGAGCAAGAATCACAAATTACACTGGCAAGCAGGTGCCGGTTTAGTGTCAAAATCGAATCCGGAAACTGAATTGCAAGAAGTATATAATAAATTAGGAGCCCTAACAAAAGCTATTGAATTAGCAGAAAATATTTGATATGACGAAAGTATTAGTGATAGACAATTATGATAGTTTCACCTATAATCTGGTACATTATTTGGAAGATTTAGATTGCGACGTTACCGTGGTTAGAAATGACAAATTAACATTAGATGATGTGGAGCCTTTTGACAAAATTGTGCTATCTCCCGGACCAGGAATTCCTGATGAAGCGGGCTTATTAAAAGCCATCATTGAAAGGTTTGCTCCTACTAAAAGTATTTTAGGCGTTTGTTTAGGGCAACAGGCCATTGGAGAAGTTTTTGGAGGCACACTCATAAACTTAGATAATGTATATCATGGCGTTGCTACTAAAGTATCTATAACTGTAGATGATGAACCATTATTTAAGGGCTTGAAAAAAGAAATTGAAGTTGGTCGTTACCATTCATGGGTGGTCAATCCAAATTTACCAGACGTTTTAGAAGCAACCTCAGTTGATGAAAATGGTCAAATCATGTCTTTACGTCATAAAGTGTATGATGTAAAAGGGGTTCAATATCATCCGGAGTCTGTTTTAACGCCACAGGGTAAATACATTCTAAAAAACTGGATACATTCTTAGACTATGAAAAACTTATTGAACAGACTCATAAATCATGAAAGCATTTCAAGTGAAGAAGCCAANCAGGCCTTAGTAAATATTTCAAACGGCATGTATAACCAAAGCCAGATTGCATCCTTTTTGACGGTTTATATGATGCGAAATATTACCCTTGACGAATTAAGAGGTTTTAGAGATGCCCTGTTAGACTTGTGCATTCCTATTGATCTAAAAGANTTTAATACCATTGATTTATGTGGAACCGGTGGCGACGGAAAAGATACTTTTAATATTTCTACCTTAGCTTCTTTTGTCACCGCAGGTGCTGGTGTGAAAGTAGCAAAACACGGAAATTACGGCGTTTCATCAGCCTGTGGCTCTTCCAATGTTATGGAGTACTTAGGCATCAAGTTTTCAAATAATGAAGATTTCTTAAAGCGTTCTATTGACCGAGCTGGTATATGCGTATTGCACGCACCTTTATTTCACCCGGCCATGAAAAACGTAGGACCCATTAGACGTGAATTAGGTGTAAAAACCTTTTTTAATATGCTGGGCCCCATGGTAAATCCTTCATTTCCTAAAAACCAGATGGTAGGTGTTTTTAATTTAGAACTACTGCGTCTTTATGGCTATTTATATCAAAATACCGATAAAAATTATGCCATAATTCATGCCTTAGACGGTTATGATGAAATCTCATTAACGGGAAAAACCAAAGTGATTTCCAATCAATCTGAAAGTATGTTTTCACCTGAAGACCTGGGCATTTCGCAAATTAAACAAGAAGCCATTTTTGGCGGAAGCACCGTTGAAGATGCCGCTAAAATTTTTATGAATGTTATTAAAGGTAAAGGAACAGAAGCTCAAAATAATGTGGTTTGTGCGAATGCTGGTTTAGCTATCGCCACCACCAATCATATAGATCATAAAAAAGGTTTTGAATTAGCTAAGGAATCGTTGCTTTCGGGTAAAGGACTAAAAGCATTACAAACCATCCAAGAATTAAGTAAATAGCATGACTATTTTAGACAGCATAGTAAAAGACAAACGAAGGGAAGTTGATTTGAGAAAATCCATCATTCCTATAACACAATTAGAGGCTTCTGTATTGTTTGACAGAAAGACTATTTCGTTGGCGGCTAATTTAAAACAAAGTAATTCAGGAATTATTGCTGAACATAAACGCCGGTCACCTTCAAAAGCAGTCATTAATCAAAATTTGAACGTTTTTGATGTGGCAACAGGTTATGAAGAAGCTGGTGTTTGCGGCATGTCTGTATTGACAGACAGTAAATATTTTGGTGGCTCATTGGATGATTTATTAGTAGCCAGAGCAAGCTGTAATTTGCCTTTACTAAGAAAAGAATTTATAATTGATGCGTATCAGATTATTGAAGCCAAAGCATACGGTGCCGATGTCATTTTATTAATTGCTGCCATTTTAACCAGAGAAGAAATAAAACAATTTTCTGAATTAGCTAAAAGTTTAGATCTTGAGGTTTTATTAGAAGTGCATAATGAGAATGAGCTGCACAAATCACTGATGCCTAGTTTAGATATGTTAGGGGTTAATAACAGAAACTTAAAAACCTTTGACGTCAGTTTAGAAATTAGTAAAAATCTGAGTCCGTTAATTCCAAATGATTTTGTAAAAGTTTCTGAAAGTGGCATCAGCAACATACAAGCCATTAAAGACTTAAAACCTTATGGATATCAAGGGTTTCTTATCGGTGAAAACTTTATGAAAACAGATAATGCGGGCCAAAGTGCGAAACAATTTATTAAAGACCTAACACAATGAGACTAAAGGTTTGTGGTATGAAATATCCTGATAACATNAGAGAGGTGGCCGCTTTACACCCCGATTATCTTGGATTTATTTTTCATGAAAAATCGGCGAGATATTTTCAAAATACCATTCCTGAAATTGCACGGTCTATTAAAAAAATTGGTGTATTTGTTAATACTGAACTGCAGGAAGTCATTGAAACAATAAAGAAACACAAATTAGATGCTGTACAACTTCATGGCACTGAATCTCCTGAATATTGCTTAAAATTGAAACGTCATTACGAGGAGAAATACGACGAAGTAATCTCATCAAAAGAAACAGATTGCTTCGCCTTAGAAAAAAAGTCTCGCAATGACGGAGAACTTGAAATCATAAAAGTTTTCTCTGTAAAAGACCAGTTTAATTTTGATGACTTAAATCCTTATGAATTGGTTTGCGATTACTACTTATTTGACACCAAAGGAAAATTACCCGGAGGCAATGGCTATACTTTTGATTGGAATATTCTAAAAAACTATCCTTCAACAAAACCTTATTTTTTAAGCGGTGGTATTGGGTTAGATGAAATTGAAAATATTAAATCATTTATAAAAAGTGACGAATCAAAATACTGTTGTTCAATTGATGTCAATAGTAAATTTGAAAGGGAACCTGGATTAAAAAATATAGAACTATTACAAGAATTTAAATCTCAATTATGAGCTATAATGTAAACGAAAAAGGATATTACGGTGAATTTGGCGGGGCATACATACCAGAAATGCTCTATCCAAATGTTGAGGAACTGCGCCAAAACTATCTTAAAATAATGGCTGAACCCAACTTTAAGAAAGAATTTGATCAGCTTTTAAAAGATTATGTCGGTAGGCCTTCTCCTCTCTATTTTGCCAAACGCCTTTCAGAAAAATATGACACCAATATCTATTTAAAGCGCGAAGATCTCAACCATACGGGAGCGCATAAAATAAACAATACCATTGGACAGATTTTAGTAGCAAAACGCCTAGGGAAACACAGAATCATTGCTGAAACTGGCGCCGGTCAGCATGGTGTTGCTACCGCCACAGTTTGTGCTCTTATGGGATTGGAATGTATTGTATACATGGGTGAAATAGATATTGCCAGACAAGCGCCCAACGTTGCCAGAATGAAAATGCTTGGAGCTACAGTAGTCCCTGCATTATCAGGAAGCAGAACTTTAAAGGATGCTACAAATGAAGCCATTCGTGACTGGATTAACAATCCGGTGGATACCCATTATATTATTGGTTCTGCCATAGGACCTCATCCTTATCCAGATATGGTAACACGCTTTCAATCTGTTATTTCAGAAGAAATAAAATGGCAATTAAAAGAACAACTAGGAAGGGAAAAACCAGATTATGTTGTGGCATGTATAGGCGGTGGCAGTAACGCTGCCGGTACTTATTATCATTTTCTTCATGAAGAAGATGTTAATATTATAGCCGTTGAAGCTGCTGGATTAGGTATTGACTCAGGTGAAAGTGCCGCCACTTCAGTGCTGGGTAAAGAAGGTATTATTCATGGATGCAAAACCTTATTGATGCAGACCACAGATGGTCAAATTACGGAACCTTACTCTATTTCTGCAGGATTGGACTATCCTGGGGTTGGCCCCATGCATGCCCACTTATCCAGAACCGGACGCGCAGAATTTATGTCCATTACAGATGCCGATGCTATGAAAGCCGGATTAGAATTATGTCAGTTGGAAGGTATCATTCCTGCTATTGAAACAGCGCATGCCCTAGCCATTTTTGAATATAAAAAATTCAAAAAAGAGGATGTGGTTGTCGTCAGTTTATCTGGTCGTGGGGATAAAGATTTAAATACTTATATCGATTATTTTAAATTATAATTTAGTTTTCAATGAACAGAATTCAACAAAAATTACAAGAAAGTAAAAAACTACTTTCTATATATTTTACGGCAGGTTATCCCAGTTTAAATGATACTGTAACCATCATTCAGAACTTAGAGAAAAGTGGTGTTGATATGATTGAAATAGGCCTGCCTTTTAGTGATCCACTGGCAGACGGCCCTACCATTCAGGCCAGTTCTACACTGGCACTAAAAAACGGCATGACTACAGAAATACTTTTTAACCAGTTACAGGACATTAGAAAAACTGTTAAAATTCCGCTCATTATTATGGGCTATTTCAACCCTATGTTACAATATGGTGTAGAAGCATTTTGTAAAAAATGTGAAGAGATTGGCATTGATGGTTTAATAATCCCGGACCTTCCGGTTGATGTTTATAGTGAAAAATACCAATCAACATTTGAAAAATATGGTTTATTCAATGTTTTTTTAATTACTCCTCAAACGTCTGATAATCGGATTCAGTTTATTGATTCTATTTCAAACGGATTCATTTATATGGTAAGTAGCTCAAGTGTTACGGGAAGTCAGTCCGGTTTTGGTGACAACCAAAAACACTATTTTGAACGTATATCTAATATGGATTTAAAAAACCCACAAATAGTTGGATTTGGAATTAATAATTATGATACTTTTAATCAAGCCACCAAACATGCCAAAGGGGCCATTATTGGAAGTGCTTTTATAAAATTCTTAACCAATAATTCTGTAAGTGAAATTGACAAATTCATCAAATCTATTAGATAAACCATTAATTTAATTCATTCTTCACCCTCATGAAAAAAAATCTAAGCGCCGTTGTATTTGCTATAGCTATTGTAGCCGCTTCTGTTATTTTAGGAAACGCTGTCATTAATAGGAACAAAAAAGTGGGAACTATTTCGGTGACTGGTTTAGGTGAAACTAACTTTACTTCTGATCTTATTGTCTGGGAGGCCCGGTTTTCTCAAGTTAATAACGATTTAAAACAAGCCTATGCCGATTTAAAAAGAGATAAAGAAACCATCTCTGAATACCTTAAGTCAAAAGGTTTAAGCGACAGTGTTATTATTTTTAATGCGGTTAATACCGATAAAAATATGAAGCAAAACTATACAAGTGACGGAAAATATTTAGGCCAAGAATTTATAGGATATACCTTAAGTCAAACCGTTCAGATTAATTCCAAAGAAGTTGAAAAAGTTGAAAGAATATCAAGAGAAGTTACAGAATTATTAAATAAAGGTATTCAGTTATATTCTATGTCTCCGAGATATTATTACACTAAACTTGAAGATTTAAAAATTGAAATGGTATCCCGGGCTACTGAAAATGCCTTGCTTCGTGCAAAAAGTATCTCTGAAAATTCCGGAGCCAAACTTGGAGAGCTTTCTTTGGCTCAAATGGGCATTTTTCAAATAACAGGCCAAAATTCAAACGAAGATTATTCCTGGGGTGGTGCCTATAATACGTCTTCTAAAGAAAAAACAGCTTCCATTACAATGAAACTTACCTATCTTATAAAATAATTTATAAAATATGTACTTTCGCATCCTAAATTACATTTAATTTAAAGGTATAAACTTGCTTATCTCTTAAACCATTCAAATGAGATATTTGCAGAAAAAATATTATAAATCAACCTATGAAAGATATTGAAAACATTGAGTTAGCTTATTTGAACTTAAAGGACTATCAGGAATTAAAACAAGCCATGATTGAGTCGTATACTACAATGCCAGATTCTATTTGGAAAGAAGAACAAATCAGAACCCTAATTCATAAATTCCCCGAAGGACAGGCCGTAATAAAGGTTAATAATCAAATTGCTGGCTGTGCATTGAGTATTATAGTTGATTATGATAAATTTGAACATAACCACACCTACGAACAAATTACCGGAAATTATACTTTCAGTACGCATACCAATGATGGTGATATCATTTATGGTATTGATGTATTCATCAAACCAGAGTTTAGAGGTTTACGTTTAGGCCGTCGTTTATATGATTACAGAAAAGATTTATGTGAGCGTTTAAATTTAAAAGGTTTAGCCTTTGGTGGTCGCATTCCAAACTATCACAAATATGCAAATACTTTAAGCCCAAAAGAATATATTGATAAAGTAAGAAGAAAAGAAATTCACGATCCCGTTTTAAATTTTCAAATTTCAAACGATTTTCATCCGGCACGTATATTAACCAATTACCTTGAAGGTGATGCCTCTTCACATGAATATGCCGTATTACTTGAATGGGATAACATTTATTATGAAAAGAAAAATAAATTAGCAACTACCATAAAAAAAATAGTGCGGTTAGGATTGGTACAATGGCAAATGCGCCCTTACAAAAGTTTAGATGATGTAATGGAACAAGCTGAATTTTTTATTGATGCCGTTTCCGGCTACCGAAGTGATTTTGCCTTATTTCCGGAATTTTTTAATGCGCCATTAATGGCTGAAAACAATCATTTGTCTACACCCGAAGCCATTAGAGAACTTGCCAAACATACTACCGAAATGGTGCAGCGTTTTTCAAAATTAGCTATCTCTTATAATATTAATATCATTACTGGAAGTATGCCCGAAATGGTGGATGGAAAACTTCATAATGCCGGATATTTATGCAGACGTGATGGCACGATGGAACGCTATGAAAAACTACATGTTACACCAGATGAAGCCAAGGTTTGGGGAATGGTTGGTGGCAATCAGGTTGTTGCATTCGATACCGATTGTGGTAAAATAGGTATTTTAATTTGTTATGATGTTGAATTCCCTGAATTAAGCAGAATTTTGGCTGATGAAGGCATGGATATTTTATTTGTACCTTTTTTAACTGACACTCAAAACGGGTTTTCACGTGTACGTCATTGTGCCCAGGCAAGAGCCATTGAAAATGAATGTTATGTGGCTATTGCCGGTAGTGTTGGCAACCTGCCTAAAGTCCAGAATATGGATATTCAGTTTGCACAGTCTATGGTATTTACACCTTGTGATTTTGCCTTTCCAACNAACGGTGTTAAAGCAGAGGCGACTCAAAACTCTGAAATGATTTTAATTGCTGATGTGGACATTGATTTACTAAGAGAGCTGAACCAATTTGGAAGTGTTAGGAATTTAAAAGACAGACGTTTAGATCTTTTTGAATTAAGGAAAAAATAAGATTATGAAATTTCATATCATAATTAACAGTATAAAATCTGTTCAGGAACTTCCAAATGCATGGTCCAATAAAGACTATATTCAACTTCTTGAAAGATTTGGGTTTGATGATGCTCAAAACTCAAAACCAGAAGAGATTTTAGAGTTGCTTTTTATGGCGATTTCAGATTATGAACCTGAAGAGGCAGCTTCTATTATTTTAGAATATAAATTATCAAATTACTTGAATTCTAATCAAATTGAACAAATTTCCAATGAAATGCTTGAAGACAAGATATCGGAAGAATATGCAGATATCTCATTGCACCATCAATTGTTTAATATAAATCAACTTTTATATAAGGCATACAACGGCACATTTCCAAACGCGAAGGCTACCATCATTGCATTTGAAATTGAACACCTTGATAAAAACAAAAAACCCATCACTGAAGAAGTGGTGTTGAAATGTTTTAATACTACATTATCTGGAAATAATGTGATAAAAAGATTATTCTCAGAACAGTTGGCAGGTAAAAAAGAATTTAAGGAAGCCGAACATATAGCCTGGCAATTAAACCATCTTAGCAACAATTCCTATGCTTTAATTACTTCAGATTACTGGATAAGTAAAGATGAATTTTTAGAAGCTGAATTTGATGCCAACATCACTGAATTTGAAGAAGAGGAAAACGACTAATTTCTAAATAGATAAAACTGTGTCTGCCTTTAATAATTGGAAACTTATTATATTACTCTGCTTAACTTTAGGTTTAGCACCTTTTTTTCCTGAACCACATGTCATAGGTAAAATACGCTGGGTTTTAGGCGGTGCTAAAGGCATGCAATTAATGGATTGGTTTGATTTAGTACTTCATGTCTTCCCATTTATTTTATTAATCAGATTTGTAATTTTGAAATTTTCGAAAAGAAATGTCTCTTAATATTGTTCTAATTCAACCCGAAATACCAAATAATACAGGCAATATTGGGCGATTAGCTTTAGCAACAGGTTCAACATTACATTTAGTAAAACCCTTGGGATTTGAAATTGATGACACCAGACTCAAAAGAGCAGGCTTGGATTATTGGCAGCATCTTGAAGTTATGTATTATGATGATATTGATTCTTTTTTGGAATTAAACAAAAATGCCGATTTTATTTTTTTATCCAGTCATGGCACTAAAGCTCACTGGGATATCCCTTTTAAAGATAATATGTTTCTGGTGTTTGGAAAAGAATCAGTTGGCTTACCAAAATCTATTTTAGACACTAACCGAGACTCCCTATATAAAATTCCTTTATATAGTGAGCATATCCGTAGTCTGAATCTGGCAAATGCTGTCAGTATTGTTGTTTACGAAGGGTTAAAAGCTTTAAGATAACTACATACGTTCAGGCACTTCAATCCCTAATAATCTAAAAGCATTTTTTATAGTTAAGGCTACTTTTTTCGCCAGTTGAACTCTAAAAATCTTTTCTTCTAAATGCTCTGCCCCCAAGATAGATACATTCTGGTAAAATGAATTAAACTCTTTTACCAGATCATAGGTATAATTTGCTATTAAAGCAGGACTATGCGTTTCTGCAGCATTTTGAATAACCTCTGGAAATAGTTGTAATTGTTTTAATAACTCCTTTTCTTTTTCATGCAGGACAACCTCAGTTAACATCACTGAATAATCAAAATCTGCTTTGCGAATGATAGACTGTATTCTGGCATAGGTGTATTGTATAAAAGGGCCCGTATTCCCTTGAAAATCTATAGATTCTTTAGGGTCAAAAAGAATTCGCTTTTTAGGGTCAACCTTTAAGATAAAATATTTTAAAGCTCCTAAACCAATAGTTTTGTAAAGTTCCTGCTTTTCTTCGTCAGAATACCCGTCAAGTTTACCAAGCTCTTCTGAGATGTCTCCGGCCGTAATGGCCATTTCTTCAATTAAATCATCAGCATCCACAACGGTTCCTTCTCTGCTCTTCATTTTTCCAGATGGTAAATCAACCATGCCATAGCTTAAATGATACAGATTCTCAGCCCATTCAAAACCTAACTTTTTCAAGATTAAAAATAAAACCTTAAAATGATAATCCTGTTCGTTACCTACAGTATAAACCATACCTCCAACATCAGGATAATCTTTAATTCGCTGTATAGCCGTTCCAATATCCTGAGTCATATAAACTGCGGTACCATCACCTCGCTGAACTATTTTTTTATCTAATCCATCATCTGTTAAATCACACCAAACGGAACCATCATCTTCTTTAACAAATACACCAGATTTTAAACCTTGCACAACAAATTCCTTTCCTAATAAGTAAGTGTTACTTTCATAATAAAGGGTGTCAAAATCAACGCCTAAATTTTTATATGTTATATCAAAACCCTCATAAACCCATTGATTCATGGTTTTCCATAAATTTACCGTTTCCTCATCTCCGGCTTCCCATTTTAAAAGCATATTTTGCGCTTCTATTAATATAGGCGCCTGTTTTTTGGCATCTTCTTCAGATTTTCCTTCCTGAATTAAAATTCCAATTTCTTTTTTATATTCTTGATCAAACTTAACGTAATAATTACCGACCAATTTATCTCCTTTTAAACCAGTGCTTTCAGGGGTTTCTCCATTTCCAAAACGTTGCCAAGCCAACATACTTTTACAAATATGAATGCCTCTGTCATTGATAATTTGCGTTTTATAAACTTTCTTACCTGAAGCCTTTAAAATTTCGGCAACACTATACCCTAATAAATTATTTCTAATATGACCTAAATGCAGTGGTTTGTTAGTATTTGGGGAAGAGTACTCCACCATGATTGCTTTTGAGTTTTCTTTTGCCTTTACATAACCATACTGCTGATCAGAATTTATCTCATTAAAAAATTGAACATAATAGGAGTCTTCAATTTCAAGGTTTAAAAAACCCTTTACCACATTAAAAGTTTTAACCTCTTTTACATTATCAACTAAATAATTACCAATATTGGTTCCTATCTGTGCAGGATTACCTTTAATAAAGCGTAACATCGGGAAAATAACAACTGTAATATCACCTGAAAAATCTTTCCTTGTCGATTGAAATTCAATGTGATCTAAAGAGGTGTTATATGATGACTGTAACGCTTGTTTAATTTTTATTGATAAAGTCTCTTGAAGGCTCATTAATTAATGCTTTTTATAAGAAAACAAAGATAAAACATTTATTAAAGTATGATTGTATAAAAAGAATTAATAAAAAAGTTAAAATATTGAGAAAATATTAACCTTTTCTTAGTTGCATGTGTGCCGTTTTTCCGAGTTTTTTGCCGTTCAACTATTCGTCGATTTTATGCTAAATTTTCGAAGTCATTTAATCTAATTTATTGGTAGAAAAACGCAGAAATTAGATTTTTAAGAGGCTTTTTGCAACATTTGTTAATGTATTGCTATTGTCCTCTCTTTAAATATAGAGTGGACTATTAAACTAACTATCATTATACAACTCTATAAAGTAGTCTTATTTCCCTCAACAAGAAACATTATATGATTATGATATTGCTGGTTGTATGTTAAATATTGTATGAGGAAAATAATTACTATATTTCTGTTTTTTATAGTATGCTCTGGTTATGGTCAAACCCATGAGATAGACAGCCTTTATATACAATTAGCTTTTGAGGAATCTGACACCTTGAAAGTTGACACCTCCCTAAAAATTATTAAACGCCTTTACGATATTCAAGATTATGATAAAGCGTTAAAATATATTTATGAAAGTGAAAAACTTTCAACAGCCATGAATTACACTTATGGTATTGCTGAAATCACTTATTATAAATCTTTAATTTATGCCAGCAAAAATGATTATATAAATGCTGTAACGGGTTATGCAAAATCAAAAGCGCTTTTTGGTAATTTAAAGGACACTTTAGGCATTGCAAGAGTTAACAACAGCATAGGGTTAATTGAAATTAAACGAGGCAACTATTCAAAAGGATTACAGTACTCTTTATCAGCAATAAACGAACTTGAAAAAAGAAATCTTAAACCAGAACTTGCACTGGCTTATAATAATTTAGCCAAAGCTTATTTTAATATTAATGCCCAAGAAAAAGCCATTGAATTTTATATTAAAGCTTTACAACTACAAATAGAGCTGAAGCAAAAAGGGGCCATCATTGAATCAAACAGTCGCTTAGCTGAGTTGTATTCATCCAAACAGGAATTTAGAAAATCTATTGAATATTATGAAACCGTTTTAAAACATGTTGGTGATTCCAATGATTCAATAAAAGGAAGCATCCTTCCAAAATTAGGTGGAGAATATTTAAAATTCAATGATTATGACAAAGCCACTAAATATTTACTAGAAGGCTTAAGTTTAAACAGAAAAACAAAAAACAAAACAGGACTCACCATTGCATTAAATAACCTTGGTGAATTAAATCTAAACCTGAAAAAAACAAAACTCGCTGAAGAGCAACTGCTTGAAGCAGGTTCACTGGCTAAGTCCATTAATAATAATCAGGAATTGCTTAGGTTTTACAGACTGATGAAGGACTTAGACTCTACCAAAAAAGATTTTTTTGGAGCGTACATATGGCAAAGAGAATATTACGATTTAAAGCAACTCCTTGCAAAGAATACCAAAGTTAAAGACACCCTCACAGATGCTTCTCTTGAATTAAGTCCACAATTTGATTTGAGTTTATTAGATGAAAAATCAACAGAATTAGAACAAAGTTCAATGGCTGAAAAGGATAGTGAAATCGATCGTTTTCAGCTCATTTTTTATGCCTTATTAGGAGCCTTAGCCATCGTTTCTACCTTCCTTATTTTAATATACTTAAAACGAAATAACAGTATAAAGTATACACAAGAGTTAGAAGAAAAAAATATTAAAATTGAATTACAGAACAAAGCGTTTCAAGAACAAACCAAACACCTTGAAAATGTAAATAATGTCAAAGACAAATTATTTTCAATTATTTCACATGATTTAAAAGATTCTCTATCTTCAATCAATGGTTTTATTGATTTGTTAAGAGAAGGCTCATTGTCCAGAGAAGAGTTTGATAATTTAATTCCGGAATTAAGTGAAAATGCCAACAATGCCTCTTTATTACTTTTTAATTTGCTTAACTGGTCAAAATCTCAAATGCATTCACTGGAACCTAAACCTACCTTATTTGATGTGCAGGAGGTCTTTGAAGATAAAGTAAAATTAATCGAGCAACGACTTGATAGTAAAGGCATTGATTTGATTGACCATTCTTTACGTGACTTTGTGTATGCTGATAGAAGTATGTTTGAAATAGTAATACAAAATTTACTTGCCAATGCTGTAAAATTCTGCAAAAAAGGTGATTCTATAACCATTTCAAATCACATTAGTAATGGTAGTTGTATAATAAGTATAGCTGATACCGGAATTGGTATTTCAAAAGAGAATATGGAGAAACTATTTAAAAGCAATTCTTTCACCACCATAGGAACCAGTAATGAAAAAGGAACCGGACTAGGTCTTTCCATCTGTAAAGAACTGGTTGAATTAAACCATGGTAAGATTTGGGTTGAAAGTAATTTAAATGTAGGAAGCACTTTTTATGTACAGCTTCCTAAATCTAAATAATAACAAGGTATTAAACTTTAGGTAAAAACACTTCAGCCATCATACAGCGCGCACTGCCACCGCCACAAGCCTCAATAGTATCTAAAGAACTTGATACAATCGCTTTATTATGATTTTTAAGTTTCTGTATTTGAGCACTGGTAAGCGAATCATAAGCTGACTGACTCATAACTAAATATAAGTCGCCATGTGCTCCCTTTACCTGAAGCATATTACCTGCAAAATTATTAACCTGGTCTTCAGTAATATCTATAATTTCTTTACCATCTTCTTTTAAATGCTGAATCACATTCTTGCGCTCGCCTTTATCATCAATACTCGATAAGCAAATAACCGCAAAGGTTTCTCCCAAACACATCATTACATTGGTGTGATATATAGCTTTACGAGTGCCATTAACCGTTTGATTGGCCTTAAAAATAACAGGTGTAAATTCAAAATCTTCACAAAACTCAATAAACAACTCTTCATCAGCTCTTGGTGAAAGCGCACAATAGGCTTTTCCATGTACTCTGTCTAGCAACAAACTTCCGGTTCCTTCAAGAAAAACCCCTTCTTCTTCTGCACTGGTATAATCAACAATATTATTGATTACAAACCCTTTTGCCTCAAGGGTTTCCAAAATATCTTCTCTGCGCTCTAAACGTCTGTTTTCTGCAAACATAGGATACAACCCAACGGTGCCATTCTGGTGAAAAGAGATCCAGTTATTTGGAAAAATTGAATCTGGTGTGTCAAATGCCCTACTATCCTCAACAACAATAACATGCACACCAACTTTTTGAAGTTTGTCAACAAAGGCGTCAAATTCCTGTTGTGCCTTTTTATTAACGGTTTCAGGCAATAGATTATCCAAAACCTTTTGGTAATAATTGTTCACCGCGGTTTGTTCATTCATCCTGAAATTTATTGGACGAATCATTAAAATAGTACTGGTAGTTTGTTGCATGATGGCTAAATTACTTTACAAAAGTATAATTAATTGACTGGATAAAGTGATTATTTTTAGGCTATTGTTTTATCAATCGGTAAATTAAAATGGCTGCTCTTTTTGTAAGGGCTTCCATAGAATTTAAATTCACTGTTTCTTTAGGAGTATGTGCACCACTTCCCATGGTACCAAGTCCATCTAAACAATCCACGTATTCTGCAACAAATGAAGTATCTGCCGCACCGCGTTTTCCTGGATCAAAAGCCTGTACGCCGCCTTGATTTAAATCTAAACTTACCTGGTTTAATACTTTTAACAACCTATAATTTCCTTCAGTTGCTTCCATTGCTGGATAACTATCAGTAAATGTTATTTTAGCCGAAGTTTGTGGCAAATTATCAGCCACAATTGCTTTCATTTTATTGCGTGCATTTTCCTTTTGTCCTTCTGAAATAAAACGCAATCCTCCATCAACCACAGCCGTTTGTGCTACAACATTACTTTTTCCGAAGGCTGTTCCTTTACTAAGTGTTTCGTTAAAATCCACAGTAGTTCCACCTAAAATAATACCCGGATTGAAGGTTAAATAATCTTCACCTCTTACTTCATTATAGAAGCTATTAAGGATTCTTGACATTTCAAAAATGGCACCCGCACCTATATTCTCATTAAAAATACCTGATGAATGCGCTCGCTTTCCTTCCACTTCCACTTTCCAACCTGAGGAGCCTCTTCTTGCAACGGTGGCATAATTAAAGCCTGTGGATGTTTCAAAACATAAGGCTATATCACTTCGTTTAGCAGCCTCAATTAGGTGTTCTCTACTAATTTCCAGAGGTTTTCCTGTTGATTCTTCATCTCCAGTTAAGGCGACAATAATTTGAGTGTTTTTTAATAATCCATTATCCTTAAGGGCTTTTAATGCATAAAGCATGATGACATCGCCTCCTTTCATATCATTGCCCCCAGGAGCTTGTGCCATACTATCATTCAATTTTTTAAACTCTTGAAAAGGACTATCCGCTTCAAACACAGTATCTAAATGACCAATTAATAATAATTTCTTTCCTTTCTCTCCTTTATTTTCAGCAAATAAATGTCCTGAACGGTTTACTTGAGACATGTCATGCCAAGTGGTATTAAAACCAATACGTGCGTACGCATTGTCAAATTCCATCCCAACTTTCCTGACACCATCATGATTCATGGTTCCACTATTTATATTGACTACTTTTTCAAGAAAATGAATCGCCTCAGAATTATTTACTTCTATTGTTTTAAGTATTTTATTTTCTGTTCTACTTAATTTTTGTCCAAATGACTGATAGTATGAACTTAAAATTACTAAGGCTACAAGTTTTAATAAAAATTTAGTGTTCATAGTTGAGAATTTATATAATTAATCTCTAATTAAAGGCATGGTTGAACAACGGAGCAAACCTTCTTGTTTTGCAATCTCAGCATAAGGTACTTCTTCTACTGTAAATCCTTGCTCCCGTAACCAGGCATTTAAGCGTGTGAAGTTTCTTTCAGAGACAATTACCGTTTCAGAAATAGAAAATACATTGCTGTTCATATCATACATTTCTTCTTTGGTGATTTCAAAAATATTTTCCTTTCCAAAAAAATCAACCAGCCATTGATATTCACGTTCAATCAAAAATCCGTTTTTGTGTAAAATGGCTTTATTGGATCCAATAGGTTGAAAACAACAATCTAAATGCAAGGCATTTTCTTTTGGGTCTGTATTTGATTTTCTCAACTCAAAACTTTTAACAATTTTGTCTGGAAACAATTCCTGCAAGGCTATAACCGCATCCATATTTGTTCTGGCCGTTATATAATCTGAATAGTCATCACCTGAATAGGTTCCAACAAATATATAATCATTCCAAGGCATCACGTCACCTCCTTCAGCATGGCACTCTTTTGGCAGAATAATACGCTTATCAGGCTCTATTTGATTCCATATGTAATCAATGGCTCGTATTTCTTTTTCCCTATTAGGTAAGATATTGGCTCTAATAATTTTATCTTCAATTACAAAAGCGATATCTCTGGAAAAAATTTGATTACAATCTTTAATAACCTCAGGTCTGTAAACTTTAACACCATATTTTTCAAAAACGATTGCAACCGCTTCCATCTCTAGAATCATATCCGCTTCCTTGGGATAGGTACCAGCTTTTACATGCTCAATACTTTTAGGATCATAACATTCTTCAATTGTAGGCACCGGACCATTGCTTTTGGCTATACCTAAAACAACAGCTCTTAAACGAGAAGTTTCATTATTTACATTCAGTTTTAACATATGGCTAATATAAAAAAAAGCTTCATAGTAAATATGAAGCTTCAGTTTTGAATTTAAAAAATTTATCTTTTATCAATTTCAACAAATGACCTATAGGTAGCTCCAATATAAAGCTGTCTTGGTCTTCCTATTGGCTCTTTATTCAATCTCATTTCTCTCCATTGTGCAATCCAACCTGGTAATCTGCCTAAAGCAAACATCACTGTAAACATATCTGTAGGAATCCCCATTCCTCTATAAATAATTCCAGAATAAAAATCTACATTAGGATATAACTTGCGATCAACAAAATATGAGTCTTTCAGAGCTTCTTGTTCCAANCCTTTTGCAATATCCAATATCGGATCTTCAATTCCTAAATCTTCTAATACTTCATCGGCTGCCTTTTTAATGATCCTTGCGCGAGGATCAAAGTTTTTATATACTCTATGCCCGAAGCCCATCAAACGGAAAGGATCATCTTTATCTTTTGCTTTCGCCATGTATTTCTTAGTATCCCCACCATCAAGCTTAATAGCTTCAAGCATCTCTAACACCGCCTGGTTTGCGCCTCCATGAAGCGGCCCCCAAAGCGCAGAGATTCCTGCAGAAATTGAAGCAAATAATCCAGCATGAGAAGAACCGACTATTCTAACCGTTGACGTAGAACAATTTTGCTCATGGTCTGCATGTAAAATTAAAAGTTTATCTAATGCATCTACTAAAACTTTATTTTGAACATATTCTTCATTTGGCTGTCTGAACATCATTTTTAAGACATTTTCAACATAACCAAGATTCTTATCACCATAATCTAAAGGCAATCCTTGTTTCCTGCGATGCGTCCAGGCCACTAACACAGGAAATTTACCCATAATTTTAACTATGGCCTTATACATATCTTCTTCAGAATTAACATTCACAGAAGATGGATTAAATGCTGTGAGTGCACTTGTAAGAGAAGATAAAATACCCATAGGATGTGCAGATTTAGGAAAGGCCTCCAAAATCTTTTTAAGATCTTCATCAACTACTGATTGTGCTTTAATGTCAGCATGAAATTTATCACGTTGCTCTTTTGTAGGAAGCTCCCCAAAAATTAAAAGAAATGCTACTTCTAAAAAATCAGCCTTTTCAGCCAATTCTTCAATAGAATAACCTCTATATCTTAAGATTCCTTTTTCACCATCTAAAAATGTAATGGCACTTTCGCAAGAACCTGTATTTTTAAATCCAGAATCAAGAGTAGATATACCTCCTGTTAAACTNCTTAGATTTGAAATATCCATAACCACTTCATTTTCAGTCCCTGTTTTTAATGGAAACTCATATTTTTGATTGTTTATTTCTAAGATAGCTTTATCTGACATAATTTATATCGTTTTATTTTTTTCTATGAGTTGCTAAATTACAAAAATTAGTATTATTAATTGGCTTAGCATATACAAATGTTAGCAGTATTTTAACATCAAAAAGCGTTTATTATAAATAAACGCTTTTGTGAAATTCCCTAAAAATAACAAGAATATTTATTGGTCCATTAAGCCATACCTGCTAATTCATTTTTAGTTTCTACCATTTTTTCCAACATTTCAGTGGTTATAGATTTTGGTCTTTCAAGTGGGTACCCTAAAGCGCGATCCCAAATTATATTAGTTAAAACTCCAAAGGATCTTCCAATGGCAAAAAGAACGGTATAAAAATCATATTGAGTGACCCCATAATGCCATTGTACTACGCCAGATTGCGCATCAACATTAGGCCAAGGATTTTTTGCTTTACCCTGTTCACGCAAAATATCCGGAACCACTTTATATAGGGCATCAACATATTTAAATAATTCATCTTGCGGCATATGTTTCAAACAGAATTCTCTTTGAACGGTATACCTTGGATCAGTTTTTCGAAGCACTGCATGCCCATAACCGGGTATAACCTGTCCGCTATTTAAAGTATCCCAAACATACTTCTTCATATCTTCTTCAGAAGGCAATTCTCCATTCATTTGATCTCTTAATCCTTGGAGCCATCTCAGAACTTCTTGATTTGCCAACCCGTGAAGAGGACCAGCAAGACCATTGATCATGGCAGAAGTGGCATAATAGACGTCAGACAATGAACTTGCCACTAAATGACCTGTATGTGCACTCACATTACCACTTTCATGATCTGCATGAATGATAAAATACATCCTTGACACGTCATCATATGGCATATCTTTACCCATCATATAAGCAAAATTTCCTCCTAAATCCAANGAAGGATCTGGAAAACGATGTCCTTTTTCAGGATGATACAATTTATTGTAAATATAAGTACCAATGAGTGGCATTTTAGCTAATAGGTTAGTGGCATCTTCATAAGTATAACTCCAATAATCCATCTTACTTATGCCTTCCTTATATTTTGTATTAAAATGAGATTCTCTCTCCAAACTCATAACTGCCGCAGACAATATGGCCATAGGATGACTATTACTTGGAAACGCGTCAATCACATCCCATACATATCTTGGAACAGTTTGGCGATTTTTAAAATCAACCACTAAATTCATGACTTCATCCTTGGTGGGTATTTCTCCGGTTAACAACAAATAATAAAGTCCTTCAACAAACGGCATATCAGCTCCATCTGGTTTTGGTAATTTATTTAATACCTCAGGTAGTGTATATCCTCTGTAACGAATGCCTTCGAAAGGATCTAAATAAGAAATATCAGTAACTAAACTTTTTATACCTCTCATACCTCCTATTGCTTGTGAAACCGTAACATGATCAATTACGGTATCACCATGTTCTTCTAAAAGCTTTGAAATTCTAGGTCTGTGTTCTTGAATTTTTTGATATAATTTATCTTTTAAATTATTCATGACATTATATTTATATGTTTTATGTGAAGTGTTAATTTTATAAATTTATCAATAATTTAACAAAAAAAATATGACTTATGTCACGTAATAACAGACATGTAACAAATGTTACAAAAAAAGAATATATACATTGAGAAAACAAAAAAAGGCCAAATTCAAAAATGAATTTGGCCTTTTAAAAACTATTGGTTTACTCTATTTTATCTTAAATGCTTTTTCTTGAGGAAAATAGGCTGTTGTGCCAAGTTCTTCTTCAATGCGAAGCAATTGATTGTATTTTGCCATACGATCACTACGAGAGGCAGATCCTGTTTTAATTTGACCACAATTTAATGCGACTGCTAAATCAGCAATCGTGTTGTCCTCAGTTTCACCCGAGCGATGAGACATTACTGAAGTGTATCCAGCATTTTTTGCCATATTAACAGCTGCAATCGTTTCTGTAAGTGACCCTATTTGATTTACTTTTACCAGAATTGAATTGGCAATACCTTCTTTAATACCTCGAGATAAACGGGTGACGTTTGTAACAAACAAATCATCGCCTACTAATTGTACTTTACTACCTATTTTATCCGTTAGCAATTTCCAACCCGCCCAGTCATTTTCATCCATGCCATCTTCAATTGAAATAATTGGATATTTAGAAACTAATTCAGCTAAATAGTCGGCTTGTTCTTTACTGTTTCTTACCTTTCCTTTATCACCTTCAAACTTGGTGTAATCATATTTTCCATCCACATAAAATTCAGCAGAAGCGCAATCTAGAGCAATCATGACATCGCCACCGAAAGAATAACCAGCGTTTTCAACAGCTAATTTAATGCTGTCTAATGCATCCTCAGTTCCCCCGGCTAATGTTGGCGCAAAACCACCTTCATCACCAACAGCAGTACTTAATCCTCTGTCATGTAACACTTTTTTAAGATGGTGAAAAATCTCAGTTCCCATTTGCATAGCGTGGGTAAAATTTTTAGCTTTTACCGGCATAATCATAAATTCCTGAAAAGCTATAGGTGCATCACTATGTGAACCCCCATTGATGATATTCATCATTGGTACTGGCAGTGTATTAGCAGAAACACCTCCAATATAACGATATAAAGGTAACCCTAATTCATTAGCAGCAGCTTTTGCAACTGCTAAAGAAACGCCTAAAATAGCATTAGCCCCTAATTTTGATTTGTTTGGAGTTCCATCTAAATCAATCATAATCTGATCAATAAGATTTTGTTCAAAAACAGAAACCCCAAGAAGTTCCTGTGCAATGATAGAATTAACATTATCAACTGCCTTTAAAACACCTTTTCCCATATATGCTTTACCACCATCTCTTAACTCAACCGCTTCATGTTCTCCTGTTGAGGCTCCTGACGGTACAGCAGCTCTTCCTAAAATATCGTTCTCTGTAACTACATCTACTTCAACAGTAGGATTTCCTCTAGAATCTAAAATTTGTCTAGCATGGATATTAATTATTATACTCATAAGTACACGTTTTTTAACTTTTATTATTCAAATTTACGTTTTAATCTTATTTTAATTCGTTAAATTTTAAAGAATTACACAAATTCTTAGCTATAACGTTTTAGTAAGATTAAAGCCTCAAAACATANNTATGTTTTGAGGCTTTATTTACTTTAATTCTTTTTTAAATTTTCAATAAACAGATCAAACAGATAGGNNGAGTCATGTGGACCAGGNCTCGCTTCCGGATGATATTGTACNGAAAAACAATTTTTNGTTTTCATTGCTAATCCGGCNACNGTATTATCATTTAANTGTAANTGNGTAATTTCTAAATCNGNATGNGNTTCNGCTTCTTCTCTATTNACNGCAAAACCATGATTTTGAGACGTTATCTCTCCTTTACCCGTTTTTAAATTTTTCACAGGATGATTAATTCCCCTATGTCCATTGTGCATTTTATAGGTAGAAACACCATTAGCCAAGGCTATTACCTGATGCCCCAAACAGATGCCAAAAAGCGGCAGATTCCTTTTTATGATTTCTTTAGCAACATTTTGAGCATCTACTAAAGGTTCAGGATCTCCAGGTCCATTTGATAAAAAGTAACCATCAGGATTAAAAGACTCTAAATCTTCAAAGGTTGCATTATAAGGAAATACTTTAATGTACACATCCCTATTGGCAATATTTCGAAGAATATTCTTTTTGATTCCAATATCAAGTGCTGACACTTTATATCTAGCATTTTCGTTTCCAAAATAATAAGGTTCCTTTGTAGAAACTTTGGAGGCCAATTCTAAGCCATTCATACTTGGAAATTGAGCTAATTGTAGCTTTAGCTGGTCTAAATTATCAACATCAGTACTTATAACCGCATTCATAGCCCCGTGATCTCTAATATAACTCACCAATGCTCTTGTATCTACATCAGAAATTGCAAATAAATTGTTAGCATTTAAAAAGTCCTCTAATGAGCTATCAGCCACATCTCGAGAATAATCATAACTAAAATTTTTACAGATTAACCCCGAAATTTTAATGGAATCAGATTCTACTTCATCTTTTTGAGTGCCATAATTTCCAATGTGCGCATTGGTGGTGACCATCAACTGGCCATAATAAGACGGATCCGTAAAAATTTCCTGATAACCGGTCATTCCCGTATTGAAACAGACTTCTCCAAAAGCAGTTCCTTGTTTGTTACCAACAGATTTCCCATAAAAAATGGTGCCGTCAGCTAGTAAAATAATAGCAATTTGTCTTTTTTGGTATTTCATCTGTTTGCAATAGTTGTTTTTATAAGGTCAGAGGGAACATCTACTTTAGTTATCATTTTAGAGTTTAAAATTAATTTTGGATGTTTCATTTCTTCGAAAGGTTTGGCAAAATTGCAAAAAAAAGGATAAACTTAAAAGTTTATCCTCTAATATTTTACCTGTGAATTAACATTATAAAGTATCACAGTAGGTTAAAATTTTAATAACGTCCTCATTTTTCTTATAGCTAAGCATGTGTTCTTTAACAAATACCTTCACTTTAGCTTTATTATTCTCTTCCACTAAAGATAAAATAGTCGATTTCTTTAGTCTAATTTTATCTAATTTATCTGAATTATCTTTTAAAATATAATATTGTTCCTTTTTAATATATTGATCATTTTGCAATTTTTGCATTGTCAAAGGATTAATTTGAGATTCCTTTATTGTTATTTCATACTTTTTCAATAAATACTTATCATTAAAATGAATAATATCTTCAAAATATGTATTTCTTTGAAAATCTGGATCTAAATGTCGTGAAAACCATTTACCTTTTACTTTTACTTTATCAAAACTTCCATGGTTTAGCACAAAAACAGAGTCTTCTGATATCTTTAATTCAAAACGTTCTACTTGAATGTTATAATTAAGAGCATTTAAAGTATAAACCTGATTCCCAATAAATATATCCCCTTTTTGTGACCAGTTATCAAATAAATAAGGAGAACCCTTGATCTGTTTAGTATTATTTTGGGCTGACACCCAAAATCCATAATCTCCTTGACCTATTATATAACTATTTGTTGAATTGTTTTGTGAAAAAGATAGAAATGTTGTTAAAAGTAGCGTAATAAAAAGTATTAAATATTTAGTCATTTTAAAATTGATATATTTTTCTAATTAGGATTATAAAGTGTTATAGTAGTTTAATATAGTTTGAAAATTTCTTTCATCTTTTACCGAAACATTATTTTTTGATATATATTTTTTGATAGCCTCTGATTTTTCTCCAAACATATTAATAAAAGACTTTTTAGCCAATTTCAATTCCTGTATTTTACCATCATTATAAAAAAAATAGGTTATATCATCAACGTATTTATCAGGTGAAGTCTGTTGTGTTAATGGGTTTAATGTTCCTTTTTTTAGGCTTTTTTCATATTTCTTTAGAATTTCAATGTCCTTACTAACAGCAACCACTTCAAAATAAGTTTGCACTCCTGTATTTAAATACCTTTTGAATTTTTTTCTGTTAATAATAATCTCCTTAATATTATCATTATTAAAAACATACAAAGAATCTTCAGATACTTTTGCGACCAAAGAATTAGTTCTAGTGTCATAATTTAATCCAGACAAAGATAGATTTTGATCATTATTTGTAACTACGATTCCTTGCGTATTCCAATCTTCAAATAGATAATAACTTCCTTGAACATTAATAACTTTGTTGTTATATATCCAACCACCTGATAAATTTGCATTAAATGCAGAATAATCGTTTCTAATTCTTACTTCCGAGTTATTTTGCCCTAAAGCAAGAGTTATAAAAAAAAAGAAAATGATGACAACTCTCATGATGAAAATATTATTAAATTAATAAAAATGATACAAAAAAAGGATAAACATAAAATGTCTATCCTTTTTTATATTTTTATGTTAACTACATTTATTCTTCTTCGTTTGAAG
>BS_KBA_SWE02_21mDRAFT_10000076_pt1 | contig 31171 bp, 32 predicted proteins | sample BalSeasSWE02_21m_FD_9196 | JGI IMG/M metagenome (IMG submission 9196)
TATTCTTTTGCCTATTGGCAGTGGGGAACTAAATCTGAAGACATTCCTGCAAACAATGCAAAACCTGAAGATATCTACAAACACCTCATCGATGTTGTTGGTTATGGTTTTTTTGAAGAAAAAGAGGTCAATGACCTGCAACCTTATTTTTGGGCTGCGCTAACCGAACAAGGAATTTATGGTTATGAAACGGCACCATTTAAAAAATATTTAAATACTGAGGAAATCTATAAGTTTGATTGGGCTTTCCCTGAGGGAATTTCGAAGGAATACAATCTAGAAACCATGTATAAAATAAAATCCTTTTTAGACACCTCAGCAAATAAAATGTTATTCATATATGGAGAATATGATGCATGGAGCTCTACGGCTGTTGATTTAACTGAAAATGCTACGGAAAGAGAAGTATACAAATTTGTGCAACCAAAAGGGGACCATCGAACTCGGATAAAAAGTTTTGATTCAGATAAACAAAACGAAATTTATCATATTATTGATAGTTGGTTAATAGATAACTAAAACTAGAATCGTTCGGGATTATATCGAGCCATAGCTAATGACGGTTCCTTCTTTGCTATTATTTCTGAAACTAGTTTACCAGTCCCTGGTCCTAAACTCCATCCCATCATTGCATGCCCCGTAGCAATGGTGATATTAGCATATTTATTTAACTTACCAATAAAAGGCACTCCATCTGGTGAAACCGGTCTAAAACCAAAGGATGCTTTTTCTTTTTCTTCCGAAGATAACTCTACGTTTTTATAGAATCGTTTTGCAGCATTCGCAATAGCTTCAACTCTCTCTTTTCTAATAAATTCACCCAATCCAGCTATTTCCATAGTACCGGCAAATCGAGTAAATCCGTTCATAGGAGTAACCGCTGCGCTAGCCTCCATGATGATTGTCGGGTAATTTATCCCTGTCGGCTTTTCTGTATTAATACAATATCCCTTTCCAGCTTGTATAGGGATATAAGCTCCTAATTTTTTACTTATAATTTCACTCCATGCCCCAGTTGCTAAAACTAATTCATTAGAATTATAGGTGTTTAATGAAGTTGTTATTTCTATTTTTTCTTTTTTGGGTTTAATATTTAAAACCTCCTCATTTATATTAATTTTTACTCCATTCTTTTTAAGAAAACTCTTCATACTATCCATAAATAATTTTGGTGTAGTATGTGAATCACTATGATAATGAAAAGCACCTTCTGCAATTAAATTGGGCTCTAAAATAGCCAAACTTTCTTTGTTTAAATACTCTACCTGAAGACCCATTTTTGAAGCTCTATCTACAACCTGTTGCTCATGATGCTTTGATGCTTCAGTTTGAAAGGCCATCAAAAGTCCCTTATGTTCAAGATGAAAATCCACATCCCCTGAAGCATAAATTTCTCTAAATAACTTTTGACTAAAAAGCGTAAGATCGAGAATTGATTTCGCACTATTTTCAATATTCTGTTTAGTACATGACTTTTTAAATAGCCACACCCACCTCAAAAAATCACTATTGAGACGAGGTTTCATGTAAAATGGGCTTGAAGAATCAAACATATATTTAATCCCCTGAGTCACTTTTCCCGGTGAGGCCAGTGGAATAAGATGTGATGGAGAAATATATCCTGCATTTACAAAAGATGCTCCACCAGATATTTCTGATTTATCGATAATTGTAACGCCATATCCTTCTTTTAAAAGATAATAAGCAGAACTCAACCCAATGATTCCGCCACCAATTATAGTTACTTCTTTATTCATTTTATATCACTTGAAATCCATGAGCATATGGATCATCCTGATCGTCAATTATGATAGTATTGTATCCATAAATTTTTGCCCAACCTTGTATACTTGGAACAATAGCCAGCTTTCCGTTTAAAGTTGTTTCTTCCTCAATACAACCTACAAATTTACTTCCTATATAGCTTTCATGTATATATTTCTCTCCTTTTTTTAATTTTCCTTTTGCATATAATTGAGCCATCCTTGCTGAAGTTCCCGTGCCACAAGGACTTCTGTCTATAGCTTTATCACCGTAAAATACGGCATTGCGCCCGGAAGAACTGGGGTCAATTGGATTCCCTGTCCAAAGTAGATGAGTTACATCTCTAATCGTATCGTTTTCGGGATGAATAAAAAGATCCGGATATTTTTTATTTATTCGTTCCCGAACTACCTGTGAAAACTGAATAATCTTACCTGCTGAAAAATCATGAATCCCAGAAAAATTTTGTTGTGGATCGACGATAGCATAATAATTTCCCCCATAAGCAACATCGAATATAATTTCGCCTAATTCTGGACAATCAATTGTTAATCCTTCAGCCGCCAAATAACTTTTCACATTAGTTAATTTCACCCAATCTACCTTTTTACCTGTCTGTTGATATTCAATATTTACTAATCCTGCTGGCGCTTCCATTCTAATTCTCCCAGGAATTTTTGGTGTTATTAGATCTTCTTCTATTGCAATGGTAATTGTTCCAATGGTTCCGTGACCACACATAGGTAAGCAACCTGAAGTTTCAATAAACAAAATGGAAAAATCATTTTCAGAATTATGAGGAGGAAATAATATTGAGCCACTCATCATATCATGTCCCCGAGGTTCAAACATAAGTCCTTTGCGAATCCAGTCGTATTCATTTAAAAAATGCTGGCGTTTTTCGCTCATATTCTTACCTACCAATTTAGGGCCACCTTCCTTAATTACTCTAACTGGATTTCCACAGGTATGTGCATCAATACACACGAAAGAATTCTTACTCATTTTTCACTTTCAGAATATAATTATTCACTCTATTTTCCAATATAGATAAGGTCACAGTACCCTGTTCCAGAATAATTTCATGAAATTCTCTGATATCAAATTTTGACCCCAACGCTGTTTCAGCCCGAGTACGAAGTTCACGTATTTTTAATTCCCCGATTTTATAAGATAATGCTTGTCCGGGCCACGAAATGTATCTGTCTGTTTCGGTTCCTATCTCATGCAAGGACAATGCTGTATTAGAGGACATATATTCTACAACCTCTTCTCTTGTCCAGCCTTTTGCGTGAATTCCGGTATCTACTACTAGTCTGCAAGCTCGCCACATTTCGTATGTTAATTTTCCAAATTCCTCATAGGGTGTGGTGTACATGCCCATTTCTTCGGCCAAAAATTCACAATATAATCCCCAGCCCTCTCCATAGGCAGAGAGATATAAATCTCTTCTAAACTGAGGGATACTATCTCCAAGTTCTAAATTCAAACTTCCTTGTAAATGATGTCCAGGAACTGCTTCGTGAACGGTTAAAGAGGGTATGGTATATAAAGTTCTACTCGGTAAATTATATGTATTTACCCAATAATAACCAGGATCTGTACTTTCATTCGTTGTTGGAACATATCGGCCTCCAGTGTATTTTGGAGCAATAGCATCTGGAACGGCAGCAACTCCATATGGCTTACGTGGCAATGTTTTAAAAAATCGCGGCAATTGTGCATCAGCACGTTTGGCCATATCTCTAGCAATCATGAGCAACTGCTCAGGTGATTTTGCATAGAATTGCTCGTCGGTCCGCAAGAATACTAAAAAATCTTCGAAGCTTCCTTCAAATTTCAAATCCGCTATTATTTGCTCCATCTGAGATTTAATTCGGGCCACTTCACGAAGTCCTATTTGATGAATATCTTCGGCTGTATATTGAGTACTTGTGGTATACCAATTAATCCTGTTTTGATAAAGAGCCGCCCCATTTACTGTTTCTGAAACGCCTAAGGAAGTTCTTGTTTTAGGCAAATATTCCGTTTCAAAAAAGGATTTAATACGCACAAATTCGGGTGTAACTTTAGTTTCAATGGCTATTTTCGCAGCAGTTAAAACTGAATCACGTTGGAATTCATCTAAATCACTTGGCAAGTTTTTGAAGGGTGAATAGTAATAACTATCTTGAAAATTTTCTACAATATTATCATCATAGGATGATTCATAACCCTTAAAAATCACCCTAGGTTGAGAAACTCCTTTTTCTAGTCCTTCCCTTAAATTTATTAAATGTTGTTCTACAAATTCAGGTATTGCATTTAACTTATTTAAATACTCTTTCACTTGGGTGTAATCTGTAAGAGGTCTGACTTCGTAAGTAAGATTATTGTGAAATCCTTCATCGGAAAGTATCGGATTTAAATATTGTTCGAACTCAAAAAAGTCAATACGATCTTGAGATACAAAAGCTAGTAAATCAAATGAAATTTTATCGGTTTCACTTAAATTCTTGGCGTCTATTTTAGACAACTCATCAAGTGTAGATCGAGCAAAATCGGCCTCATCTTGATAATACTGTTTTGTAAAAACCCCCAACGGAAACTTTTCTTTATCATAGCCTTTATGATCTTGAAATTCATCAATAACAGTAGCCAATTGAATGGAGCTAGAATTGGTTTCAGTTTTATCACAACTTAAAAACAAAATCGATAATAGTAATAAAATGGACTTAGAATAATTCATCGTTTGTTAGATCATTTCGTTCGTTTGAACATTATTTATTAATCGTATAATTCCCAGTGGGTTTTCGTTTTTTAGTTCATCTGGCAATAAATTATTCGGCCAATCTTGATAACTAAAAGGTCGCACCCATCTTTTTATGGAATGAATTCCTACTGCTGTAAAACGACTGTCTGTAGATGAAGGATATGGTCCACCATGAACCATAGCTGGACAAACCTCAACTCCTGTTGGAACACCGTTATAAATAATACGTCCAACTCTATTTTGCAAGGCATCAATAATATTTTGATGGAGCGTTGCTTCGTCATTATCTGCAATTAAAGTTCCTGTTAATTGTCCTTCCAAATTTGAAATAATAGTTTCCAATTGCTTCAAATCTTCACATTGAACAACCATTGAAAAAGGGCCAAAAACTTCCTGATGCAAAGTCATATTTTTCAGAAAAGTATTCCCTTCGACAGTAGTGATCATTTGTCTTGCGAAATTAGATTTCAGATCTGCATTATATTCTCCTACTACTTCTAATCCAGATTCTTTCAATGCTCGTTGTTTGCTGTTTTCGTAAGCTCCAATAATAGTAGGATGCAACATACAAGAAGGGTCAATTTTCAATATTTCATTAGCTAACGATTTAATAAACCGAGTTAATGTTTCCCCTTTTATCCCTAATAACAGACCTGGATTGGTGCAAAATTGACCGGCACCAACAGTAATGGAACCGGCATAAGTTTTGGCTATTTCATCTCCCCTTTTATTCATTGCCTCAGGCAGAATAACCACGGGATTAATACTACCCATTTCAGCAAAAACAGGAATAGGTTCTTCTCTTTTTGCCGCTAAATCATATAAGGCTCTCCCACCTCGAATGCTTCCTGTAAAACCAACAGCCTTCACTCCAGGGTGCATTACCAATCGTTGCCCTACTTCAATTCCACTACTGTTTATATTTGAAAACACACCATTTGGCATTCCAGTAGCAATCGCCGCCTTAATAATGGCCGAGGCGACAAGTTCACTTGTACCTGCATGCATGGGATGAGATTTCACAATAACAGGGCAACCAGAAGCCAAAGCTGCCGCTGTATCCCCACCTGCTGTTGAATAAGCCAAGGGAAAATTACTTGCCCCGAAAACTACAACAGGACCCAATGGAATTAACATTTTTCTAATATCCGATTTTGGCAAAGGTTGTCGTTCTGGAATTGCTGTATCAATGACTGCCTCAATCCATGAACCTTCTTCCACTAAGGCAGCAAAGCTTCTTAATTGACCAACTGTTCGACCGCGTTCCCCTTTTGCTCTTCCTTCTGGCAAGCCCGACTCTGAGCAATACATCTGAATTAGTAAATCATCCAGAGACAAAATCTCATCGGCAATTGCATTTAAAAAAGAGGCTTTTTTCTTTCCTGATATTTTTCTGAAATCGACAAATGCAGCTGAGGCTAAATCAACCGCTTCGTTAATTTCTATCTGTGAAGCTTCAATAAAAGCTTGTTTATTTTCTAAATTAAGCAGAGGGTTAAACGTCTTAAATGTCTTCTCTCCCTTGGCAGATAAATTATTACCAATGTAATTTTTTCCTGTAATCATGAGTTCTTTATCCTTAGTAAATGTTTTTGTACATCAACAGGTTTATATATTCTTTTAACTGAAACCGGGTTTTTTGAAAGTAAATGTTCCGGGCGTATGGGTCTTTGTGCAAAATTCCCACCACAATTTGGGCAAACTTGTTCCAAAATGTTTTGGACACAGTCATTACAAAACGTGCATTCGAAAGTACAGATCATTGCATCTAAAGCATCAAAGGGCAAATTTTTGTTACAATGTTCGCAAGAAGGTCTTATTTCTAACATTATAGATTTTTATAATCTGGTATTTGTGGCCTATTCTTTAATCCTTGCTCAATTACTTTTAACACATGCTTACGCTCCTCACCATCAAGCGGTAATCTCGGAGCTCTAACGTTTTCAGTTCCAATCCCCGTGGCAACTTCCGCAAGCTTTATATTTTGTACTAATTTAGGGTTAATATCCAACTCTAACAAGGGTAAAAACCATCTATAAATCTCAATAGCCTCTTTAATTCTTCCCGCTTTTTGCAATTCGTAAATTGCGACTGTTTCAGCTGGGAAGGCACAAACCAATCCTGCTATCCAACCATCTGCGCCCATTAAAAGACTTTCAAGAGCTAGTGTATCAACACCAGTCATGATACTTAATCTATCTCCAAAGCGATTTTTAATTCTGGTAACATTCGAAATATCACGAGTTGATTCTTTTACAGCTTCAATATTCGGACATGTTAATAGTTCCTCAAACATATCGAGGGTCACCTCAATTTTGTAGTCAACTGGATTATTATACACCATAATTGGCAAGGAAGTGCTCTTTGCAACTGCTTTAAAATATTCTACAGTTTCTCTATCACCTGCCTTGTAACGCATAGGAGGAAGCATCATTAAACCACTAGCGCCATCTTCTTTTGCCTTAAAAGCTGCTTCTAATGCTCCTTTTGTAGATTGTTCAGCAATATTGATAAGAACGGGGACCTTTCCATTCACAAATTGTACAGTCTCTCTGGTTAAAACCCTTTTTTCGTTGTCAGATAGTGTACTTGCTTCTCCCAAAGTGCCACCTAAAACAATACCGTGAACACCTGCATCCAGCTGAGCCTTTAAATTTAATTTAAACATATCAAGGTCCAATTCGTCATTATTGGTAAACTTGGTTGTTACAGCCGGCATTACACCTTTCCATTCTATTTTCATATCTCTCTAATTTTATGTAAAACTATTCTAAATGGGTCAAAATGAATGATGCACTCTTATCCCATTTTTGTATTATATTATCCAGAATATTATATTTATTACATTTACCGAATAGTATCATCTTATATGCAAGTACTTCCTTTTACAATTCCAAAGCCAAAACCAGATGCATTAATCTTGCAAGAGGACAAAGAACAATCTTTTTACAATCTCTTACATCAGCACCAAGAATTTCAAATAAGTTTGATTATTTCTGGTGAAGGAGCATTAATTGTTGGTGATACGATTAACTATTATAAGGCTGGAGACCTAATAGTATTAGGCAGTAACCTGCCCCATGTTTTTAAAAGTGCTCTTTCCAAGAGCACAGAATCACATATGCTTACGGTTTTCTTCTCTAAGGAATCCTTTGGTCATGATTTCTTTAATATTGAAGAATTGAAATCTTTGCAATTCTTCTTTAAGAAGGCTGAAAATGGTTTCAAAATAGTATCAAAAAAAAGTAACGTATTCCTACTTTTTAAACAATTTTTTAAAGCTTCAAAACTGGACCGTTTTATCTTATTCTTTACGCTATTAAAAAGTATTAATCAATCTGAATACGTCACTTTATCTAATTTTATTTCATCAAAAAAATACAGTGACAATGAGGGTCGTAGAATGAGTGCTGTATTTGAATATACAATGAGCAACTTTCAAAGAGAAATAACGCTAACTGATATAGCAAAAGAGGCCTCAATGACAAAAAATGCGTTCTGTAAATATTTTAAAAAAAGAACAAATAAAACGTATGTTACTTTTCTAAATGAGTTACGCATTGAAGAATCTTGTAAGCTGTTACGTTCGAGAAAGGAGTTGTCAATTGCAGAAATTGCTATGCTTTCTGGTTTTCAAAATATCTCTAATTTCAATCGAAAATTTAAACTAGGTAAACATAAAATTCCTAGTGAATATAGAAAACAAGACATGCTATAGTTCTTTCAATTCCGCTTTCAACTTTTTAGTCAAACCGTTAACTACCAGTTCATAGGAATGATCTATTAACTCTAATAAAAGAGTTTTTGGAACTTTATTTTCAATTTCGATGGTATTCCAATGCAAACCATTCATGTGGTAGCCAGAATAAATAAGACCATCATATTCCTCCCGTAATTCGATAGATCGCTCTGGATCACATTTCAAATTTACTTGGGCAGGGATATGTTCCAATCCGGAGAGTGCAAACATTTTTCCCATAACCTTGAAAACTAAAGTTTGCTCATCAAATGGGAAAGACTCTGTTGCTCCTTTTTTACTTAAACAGTAAGATCTAAATTCTTCAATATCCATTTTCACTTGATTACATAACCTAATGCAGGTAGATTATCGAAATATATAAGTAAGGTAGTTACTCCAAGTTCTAGTGGGACACTAAAATGCAATTTGCCATCGTCAATACTCATGTTTTTTACTGGGACTTTCTTTTTGCCATAGGAATAGGTTATTTCGGTTGGATTGCAATTATTAATAGCGAAATCAATCGTGTCAAAATACATATCGGACATAATAATTCCATTCAGTGGGCTTTCGACATCTTCTATTTTTAAGGAGTCCAAAATTATTAGAGGCATATCTGCGAAAACCTCTTTTGAAATTATACCATCTATAAACGCGTCTTCATACATACCCGGGTAATGAGTTTTAAAAAGCAATTCGGGTTGGGTCTTATAATAAAAATAAGATGGTTCTTTAATGAATTTCTCATTATATCTACCCGCACCCCAAGTTGGATCAAAAAGGTAATGTGTTCCATCTATTATAGCAACATTCCACATGTGACTATTTTTAAAAGGCCTACCGATATCGTTAAAATTTGTCTTAATATCCCCTCTTACTAAATAATTTGTAATTCCTTGTAATTCGCATAGTTTTTCAAAGAGCATAGCGTACCCTTCACAAACGGCGACCCCTTTTTGCAGGGTTCTTTTAATTATTTTCTCTCTCAGTATTTCCTCTTTTTCATTACGCTCTCTATAATTTTTAAAAGTGAAGTTAAACTGTTTATATTCTTCTGGATCGTAAGCAATATTTAAGATAATCCAACTGTAGATAGCACGAACCTTGTCTTCTTCGGTGAAAAAATCTCTCGTTATAAATTTCGATAATTGTTCAGCAGATTCCGGTTGTTCTGGATATAACATTATGGTGGCGTCAATGCGTTCATAATCTTGGCAAAAAAAAGTTGTATTAATTAGGCTCATTCCAACCAGTAAAAGGATTTGCCTTACTCTTTTCACGTAAGAAAACTTGAATAACATATTTAAATTAAATTTCATAAATATCCTTTGAAGAAATTATTTCTTTCCTATTTTCCCCAAATGAGTATTATTAAAACTATCTGGATATTTAAGTCCGTAACCAAAAAATCTATCCATGGCTGCATGCGAGAACATAATGATCCCAACTAGAGTATAAATTTCACCTATAAAGAGTATTCCAAATAATATAAATAGAATGGCAATCGCCTTATTATGAAATAAATTGTATGCAATAGCTCCAATTTTTGAGTTAAAAAGATATCCAATCATCCCAATGTCTGGAACAAGAATCAGTGCTAAAAAAACCCACCAATCATAGCTAAGTTGTGAAAATAAAAATATCCCAAGAACCAATTGGGCGAGTTCTTCTATTTTTAGCGTAGTTTTCATTTATATAATTTTATATAATATTGGTTTACTTGGTGAGGCGTCGTTATGAAAAGGTGCAATTTGAAGATTGAGAAGGTAACTTCCATCTTTTATTCGATTAGAAACATAAATAAATTCGGTAATTGTGGCATTAAGTCTGGTCTGAGATGGATAATTCCAAAATGCCTTGTGTGCCAGTAATTTTCCATCATCCTTTTCTTTATCAACGGAAGGCAAGTCGATTAACAAATGAATTACCCCAATTTCTCTCAAAAATGAAGCAGTACCTTCTGATAGATAGGGCCAATTTGAATGCGAATATTTTCTTGTCTTTTTGGATGAAGAATTTGGCAATGTTCTAATTACAAGGGCCTCAGGAGTTCTGCCAACCAGTGATTCTCTGATTTGTTTTACTGATATCACTTGATCCTTTCCCTTATTTTCAGGTAAGACGGTAATCACTTCAGCAACAAAAAAAAACTGCGTTAAAATATCATTCACCGAATAAAATTCCTCAGAAATATGACCAACACATTCTGTATGGGTACCATGGGCATGCGGATTAAAGTAAATATCATTAAAATTTACAGATGCTCCTTCACTCACCTTACCAATCCAATCATCAAATTGAACTGGTCTAATAATTGGTTGAGGAAGATACCAGGCTTCAGGATTCTTTTTAGAATCTCGCATTGGGATTGAAAGATCCAATGGCTTGGCAAGATCCGTCTTATAGAATTGTCCCTTTATTTTAAAATTTATTTTCACAATACTAATATACATTAAAGTTTTTCAAGGCGTGTAAATATCGATCTATCTGCAACTTCAAATAAGACATCTCATAGGCGGAAAAGATTATATTTCTGCGGTAAGAAACAAATCGCTTGCAATACCATCACCTAAAAACCGACCCTTTTTTGTAATTAATAGAACGTCTTTATCCAAGGATAACAGATCATTTTTTAAAGACTTTTTAGCCTGCTCCAATAAATAATCACGGTATTTATCCCCAAATATATATTCAATTTTTTGAATAGAAACACCCCATTTTGTTCTTAACCCAGTCATTATATATTCGTTGTATTTATCCATTTTAGAAAGGATCTCTTTTTCTGAAGGGAGCACTCCTAACTCTATACTTTTTATATATTTAGTATTATTACTCACATTCCAACTTCGAATATTCCCGTCGTAACTATGTGCCGATGGACCAATTCCAAGATATCGTTTCCCTTGCCAATACGCCGTATTGTTTTGAGATTGAAAATTGGGTTTGCTAAAATTTGAAAACTCATAATTTTCAAAACCCTCCTTTTCGGTTAACTCGAGTAAAATATTGTAATGTCTCTCTGCCATTGAATCATCCATTGGAGAAACAACACCCGTCTTTATTAAGTGTTCCAAGGCAGTTTTTGGTTCAACAGTTAGGGCATAACAAGAAAGATGAGGCACTTCTAAATTTATGGCAAATTGTAAGTTGTCCTTCCATCTTTCACTACTCATTTCCGGAATTCCATAAATTAAATCAATACTAATATTTTCAAAATGGGAAACAGCAATCTTAATACATTCTAGCGCTTCTTTTGCATTATGTGCCCGATTCATCAATTGTAGATCTTCTTCAAAAAAGGATTGAACTCCAATACTCAGTCTGTTAATTGGAGATTTGGAAAGTGACAAAATCCGATCTTTGATTAAATCATCGGGATTTGCTTCCAAGGTAATTTCGGCTGTTTCTGAAACCAGATAATTAGTATAAATAACGTTAAATATCTTTTTAAGCTCTTCGGAAGTCAATAATGAAGGCGTTCCCCCTCCGAAATATATGGTTTGTATAATTTCCTTATTCTCATCTTTCCGAAGTAATAATTCCTTACAAATAGCATCTACTAACTCGCTCTTTTTCTTCAATGAAGTAGAAAAATGAAAATCACAGTAATGGCAAGCCTGTTTGCAAAATGGAATATGTATATAAATACCGGCCATTATGTGTTCTTAGTTCAAATAATTAAAAATGAAAATGCAAGTACTTTTTTCCACAATTCTTAGAAATATTTTTTAGATCATCACTCAGGGTCAATTATTTCTTCACTCGCCCGTCATTTTGCTTAACAAAAGCAGACCAACCGGTATAGTTTTTTCCTACTTCAGTTTTTCCTAAATTATAAAAATGGCAAACTGCAGCTGCAAGACCATCTGTACTATCCAAATTTTTCGGCAATTCTTTCAGGTCTAGAAGACTTTGTAACATTTTTGCGACTTGCTCCTTGCTGGCATTTCCGTTTCCAGTAATCGCCATTTTTATTTTTTTAGGAGAATATTCGGTAATTGGAATTTCTCGAGAAAGGCCTGCCGCCATTGCCACTCCTTGTGCGCGACCTAATTTAAGCATGGATTGTACATTTTTTCCAAAGAAAGGGGCTTCGATTGCAATTTCATCTGGATTATAGGTATCTATAAGTTCTAATGTACGTTCAAAAATAATTTTTAGTTTTAAGTAATGATCATCATATTTAGTGAGCATTAACTCATTGAGTTGCAAAAACTGTATTTTCTTACCAACAACTTTTATGAGTCCGAAGCCCATAATTGTAGTTCCTGGGTCTATTCCTAATATAATTTTATCTGACTCCATTTTTGCCTCTCAGAGTAAATTAAACAAATCAAAAAGTAGTAAATTCGTTTTTGATGATAACTCCTTCCAACAAATCTAAACAATATCTACTGTTTGCCCTAAAAGTTTTTATTCTGGCAATCACTTTTGGATATATTTATTCAAAAGTAACCACTAACAATAGCTTATCAATTGTTGATTTTATAGAAACGGTTAAAACCAGAAAATCAAGCGGACTTCTTATTTTGTTTTTTCTGTCTCTAGCGAGTAGTAATTGGTTTATTGAAATTATTAAATGGAAAACCGTTGTCTCCGGGGTAGCACCGATTTCTTTGAAAAAAGCTACTCAACAAAGTCTGGCGGCATTGACTGTTTCTTTGGCAACACCAAATAGAATTGGTGATTATGGAGCGAAGGCTATTTTTTTTGAACCCCATAAGCGAAAACAAATCTTACTCCTCAATTTTTTTTCAAATATTGTACAACTGTCAGCAACCGTTTTTTTTGGATGCATTGGTCTAGTATATGTAATTCAACAATTTGGAATTCGTTTTTCAATAGTGAAGGTCCTTCTTTTGCTTTTTTTTATATTAGTACTGGTCATTTTAGGCTATATTTTTAAAGAAAAAGAATTGCTTGTGAAAGGACTCTCGGCGTCTAAAGTGATACAATATTTTCGAAACATTTCGACTTCCACAAAAATCAAAGTGATTATCTATTCTGTCGCTAGATATTTTATTTTTAGCACACTATTTTATACAATATTGCTGTTCTTTGGCTCAGTAATTCCTTTTTCTGAAGCTCTTTTCCTTATATACAGCATGTATTTGTTTGTTTCATTAATCCCTACCTTATTCATTTTTGATGTTATAATTCGAGGAGGTGTTGCCGTTTGGCTATTTTCGATGGCAGGAGTTTCCGAATTAACCGTACTTAGCACAGTATTAACTATGTGGTTGTTAAATTTCGTATTTCCAGCTATCTTGGGTAGCTTTTATGTTATTGGTTATAATCCAAATGCCAAATGATCTATATTCTGTGCATTATTGGTTTGGCGTATCTAATTTCCATTGGAATTTTAATTTACGGCTATAGGCAACTTTCAACTTATGCGTTGGAAAAAATTGATGCAACAACAAAATTTTCCATCATTATACCTTTTAGAAACGAAGCTGATAATCTCCCTTCTCTACTATATACACTTCAACAACTCACATATGAAAACTCCTTTTATGAAATAATATTTGTAGATGATGATTCGGATGATGATTCGGTACAAATAATTAATGAAGTACTTTTGAAAAGTTCAATTTCCAAATCATTTAAGATTATTTCCAACCAGCGACATACTGTTTCTCCAAAAAAAGATGCCATAACTGCAGCAATTGCCATTGCAAAGTACGAGTGGATTCTTACCACTGATGCTGATTGCAAATTGCCAGAACATTGGCTAACGGTATATGATGAATACATACAGAAGTACCAACCTTTTTTGTTAGCCGGTCCGGTGAGATATAGTGGAAGTGACTCTTTTATAGATAAATTTCAACTATTTGATGGCATTAGTTTACAGGCAGTGACCATGGGAAGTTTTGGCCTGCGATCTCCCTTAATGTGCAATGGAGCCAACCTTGCCTATAAAAAAGAAATCTTCATATCCGTTGATGGTTTCACTAATAATAATCATATTGCGAGTGGTGATGATATTTTTATCTTAGAAAAAATACGCAAACTTTTTCCTGAAAGAGTTCATTTTTTAAAATCAGAATTTGCGATAGTAGCAACAAAACCTCAGCAAAATTGGCCTGCGGTTGTTTCACAACGAATTCGATGGGCTTCAAAAACCTCAAAGCAAAAGAGACGAGCTACAATATTACTAGGAGGATTAGTATTCTTTTCTAATTTGTTGGTTTTAGTAGGATTCTTTTATGGTATGTTTCAGCCTTCAGTTTTGCCAATTTATTTTTCCTATTTAGTAGTGAAATTACTTGCCGATTATTTATTTCTGAAAGTTAGTGCGAAGTTCTTCAAACGCGAAGTTCAGTTTACTGCTTTCGTTATAAATGCCCTTCTATATTCATTAATCATAGTAAGCGTAGTCTTTGGAAGTATAAGAGGTTCGTATACTTGGAAAGATCGCAAATTTGAAAAACAGTCCTAAGTAAAATAAATTTTTTACCTTTAGCTTAATTAAATCTTGCCCTTATGAAAAACCTACTTTCATTTGCAGTTGTTGTACTGCTCCTTTCTTTTATTGAAATAAATGCCCAGCAGAAATATGATGTTGATGGTGAACAATATGATTTGTTCACTGAAATTGAAGGTCCTCTTACCCTTTTATGGAATTCAATTGATGATGAATATCGCTATTTTTCAAAAAAAGGAAATGACATTTCAGAGCTAAAAAACACGAAAACAGAAGGCGATTATAGAGAAGAATATAAAGAGACTCTGAGGCTCCAAACTCAGGATTCACCTATAGATCTTTCTAATTTAAAATTTACCCTTCCTGGATTAAGAAGCTTTTTTGTTGCCTATAATAAAGCCCTAGATCCAAACTATGAACATGAAACTGAATCCATAAAATTAAAAACACGTTTAGGAATTTTTGGAGGATTCTTCAATAATGCATATTTCTATAATCCAACAAATGCATTGGCTGCAACTGCGGGAATTGATTTTGAAATTATTGATAATGTCAAACTTAAAAGGCATACCATAGTGTTCCGTTTCAAGCAATCTTTTGAAAATAGTGAAACAAAATCATCATCATCTCAATTTTCCTTAAACTACAGATTCAAATTTGTGAAGAGTACAAAATTTGATGCGTTTATAAATACTAAATTTGCCGCCTTTACCTATTCAAAAGCAGAAATAATAAGAGAAACTACTGATCCTAACGACCTCCCTGTTTATTCTATTGTCGAAGAATCTGGCGGAAATTTTGATGTTCCAGTGGCGTTTGGACTAGGAGTTGATTATGCCATTGGAAATGGATATATCACCTTCTGTTATAATGATATTGTTGCGCTTGGAATTGAAAATGAGAATGGAAACTTCCCAGTAGATTTTAGTTTAGGCTACAAATTTAACTTATAGACTTTTTGTCGTAATAACGATTGGGAGGGTAAATTGAGTTGCTACTGGGATACCCCTTTTGTAGGCAGGAGCAATAGATTGAAGTGTATCTATACCTTCCCTGAACCAAGACTCCAATAATGGAAATTCTAATTTTACAATACTGTCTATTTTAATACTAAGAACTTCCAATTTGCCAATATTATTTATAGAGAAAGCCAAGTGAACTGTATCATTAAGATCTCGAATTGCAATGGCATTATGATTTCCAAAAGTTTGTCGTAAATACTCTGACAAGGTGTTCTCGAAGCAAGATATTTGAGCTCGTTTTTCGGAAAGATTTTCACAATTTGAAAATGCAGGATATCGATCAACATCCTTCCAGTCAATTGTTTTTAGTTCTTCTTCATAAAAAGTCTCCGTTGTTATTTTATCAGTTTCGAAAAGTGAACAAGAATTCAATCCAACAAAAAATAGAAAAAAAAGTAATCCTTTTTTCATAATAGTAAATACAAACTAATTATTTTTCGCTTTTAGATTCTTTTATATAGTCTTCCCAATTTTTATTTTTAAAGATATCCTCGCCTAAAAAAGTGACAATTGGCAGTAAATCTTTTGCCGATTTATACCCTGGGAATATCTGTAATATATCTAGATTTTCATTTAAAACCACTAAAGAGGGATAACTCATTTTTCCATTTAATAAGGCATAAGCAATTTCGTTATAGCCCCTTCTTCCAGTATTCACAAACTTAAACTCTTTGCCTTTATATTTTATTAAATCCTTTTCTTCTCCATCTAATTTTACGCAATAATAATTTTCATCTAAATAAGCAACTAATTTAGTATCTATAAAGGTTGTGGCGTCCATTTTCTTGCACCATCCACACCAACTTGTATAGACATCAATAATTACTTTTCGAGGTTCTTTTGCCTGCGCAGCTTCGAGGCTTTCAATGCCTATCCAGTTAATCTCTTGTGCCAAGAGTTGTGGTGAACTCAAGAGAAACATAAAAAGAAAAACTATACTAATAACTCCTTTTTTCATCATAGGTTAAAAGTAGTAAATTCATATTAATAACCCAATATCGATAGCTTATATCCTAATAAATAAAAAAGCCGAAGTTTTTTAAACTTCGGCTTTCAGTAAACAATAATCTCTAAAGATCTATTCCTAAATATCAAAAATGATTGGCAAGGAGTACATAACGGACACTTTCTTACCGTCAAGTTCACCAGGAATCATTTGTGGCAACAGTTGTAATGTTCTTAATGCTTCTGCTTCCAAATCGGGGTGATTCGCTTTTACTTGAATATCTTTAATTATTCCTTCCTTTCCAATAACAAATTTTGCAGTTATTTTTTGTCTGCCTTGTAAATCCAATTTGTTCAAGTCTTCAGTCTTAAATTTGGCGCCTATAAATTCGGAGATTTTCTCGGCAAAACATTTTTTAGTTGCATTTACATCCAATCCTTCACAACCAGGAAAGGTCGGCACTTTATCTAATTCTGAGAAAGAGACACTTACCTCTGTATTTGACTCGTCCATAGAGTCTCTCCCCTCTAGGGCCCTATTTTCTTCGAGATATTGTTCGACCGAAGTATATACTTTATCCCCTTCTTTGTACTCTTTCGATAAAAATTTTAGTGCTAATAGCTCTTCTTCTGTCATTTCCCCTTTTTTCATAATTGCTTCTGCCAATTCGTTAATCTTATCCATAACCTGTGTATCGGATTGTTTTACAAGATTAGCCCCTATTTCCTTTGTTTCTGTTGAACAGGAAGTATACACCAGCATAGCTGTAATGACTGGTATCAACATTAAATACTTTAACTGAAAAATTTTCTTTGATTTCGATTTTTGTAACATAAGAATTCGTTTTTTGATTAATGAATGATTGAAAAATGTATTGATGAATGAAATTGATTCGGTTTTAAAAACTTGTGATAATAATTCTTCATAGTAAGCCTTCTTCCCACTTTGGGCGGCAACTTCGGCATCGGCAGTAAATTCTTGAAGCAGTATCATTTTATTCTGAAAAACATAAACTAGAGGGTTAAACCAAAAAAGAATTCTTAGTACTTCAAAAAAAATGAGATCGGCAGTGTGTCTGTGTTCAATATGAATTTTTTCATGTAAAAGAATATTCGCCTTTTGTACTTCAGAAAGTTGTTCTCCTAAAAAAACATTGCTAAAAAAAGAGAATGCCGTATCTGTGTTTGGCAAGGAGAAAATGTTCATTCCATTGACTTCAGATTTGCTTCCCAATTTTTTAAACCTTGAAATTTTATATAGTTTAAAGCAAAAAATACTGAGACTCAATAACATCCCAAATAACCAAATAGATTCCCAAATTTCGGTCCAAGAGAAACTGCCATTGGAATTAATGATTATTGCATCTAGAGTCTCTGAGGCAGACAAACCTGTTGAAACCTTTTCTCCAATCAAAACTGACGGAAGTTGATAGATGAACTGATCGGGGATATTTTGACGAATAAAATCAATTTTCATTAGCGGTAAAATAAGACTTAAAACCGGTGAGATAATTAAATACAATCGATTCCATTTAAAGAAAGTTTCATCTTTGAAAAATTTATCATACACTACTAAAAAGAGCAATTGAAAAACCATTATTTGAAATAAATAGTGTGTCATATTTTTCCTTTTTCTTTGTTAATTTCTTCCATAATCGTTTCCATATCAGAGATACTAATGTCATTTTTCTTCATAAAGAAAGACACCATGCTTTTAAATGAACCTTGAAAATATCCATCTACAAGTTTGTTGATTGACTGATTACTATATTCCGCTTTCTTAATTTTCGGAAAATAAATATGTCCTCGTCCTTGTTTCCTATAATCGACAAATTGTTTGCTCTCCAAGATTCGAACGATGGTAGAAACTGTATTAATGGCTGGTTTAGGATTGGGAAGTTCATCTCTAATTGAAGCAACATTGGCTTCTCCTAGTTTCCAAAGTATTTGCATTATATCTTCTTCAGCTTTGGTGAGTTGTTTCATTAATATGTTTTTTATAATCCATTCAAATCTATAACTAATTATTTAGTTTAACTAATTATTTAGTTGAATATTTTTTAAAAAAATATTTATTGTATTATAATCATCAATTTTTTGTATCTTGATATTACTTAGCATTCAATTTCAACCTTGATCTTTATATTTATGAAAAAAATAAGTTTAATTGCTTGCTGTCTTTTGGGCTGCCTGCTATTCGTCTCAGCGGTTAAAAAAAATGACTCTCCAACTGTACACTCACTAGAAGGTGTTTGGGAATTAAAACATCAGTTTCTTTTCGAAAATAATGAAATAACCGACACTTTATATGACTTAAATGGTAGGAGACAGGTTAAGATTTACAGCAAAGGAAAAGTAATGTGGTCTCGCTATAGTCCTTCAGATGTAAACGAGTGGTATGGGTATGGAAGTTATGAGATTGTGGATGGATATCTAGAAGAACATTTAGAATATGCGTCTAATGAGATGATGAAAATTGTTGACACCGTGCAGGTATTTCGATTTATGTTAGAAATAGGTAATAATATGTATAGTCAAATATCTTTAGATGACAAAGGCAACAAATACAATTCGGAGAACTACATAAGAATAGAATAAAACTATTTTCCGACCCTTTTTTCTTCCTTTGAAAATTGCAAAAAATATTATTTTCATTTAAATTTATTTTCTCGTTTTTCTTTTTTGATAACATTAAATAAAATAAACGAAATGAAACCTAAGGTCACTACTGATTTTAACCACGGGAAGGCTATCATTTTTAAAAATCCATTTCTAGAAAAGCTTACAAAGACTACTCCTAAATCAAACATAATTGTTTACGGATTAGTCATTGCCTTCACAATTTATGTCGCAATAGAGATCAAGAAAATACCAGTGCTAGAGGTTATTGGTTTATTTATTTTTGGGATGCTGTTTTGGACTTTAGCTGAATATTTATTACATCGTTATGTTTTTCATTGGGTAACTGAAGCCAAATGGTCTCAACGATTTCATTTTATAATGCATGGCTCGCATCATCATTTTCCACGTGATGAGGAAAGGTTATTAATGCCTCCAGTGCCCGGAATACTGATAGGCAGCGTATTATTCTTGTTCTTTTACTGTTTTTTTTGGTTCTTAGGTAAAGCCATTTTAAGTTTTGGATTCTTTCCTGGTTTCTTTAGCGGTTATCTAATGTATTCTTTTGTACATCGCGCTACTCATATAAGTCGACCCCCTAAGCGTTTTAAGTATTTATGGTATCACCATAGTTTGCATCACTATAGATATCCCAACAAAGCGTTTGGAGTCTCTAATACTTTTTGGGATAAAGTTTTTGGAACTATGCCACCAAAAAACAATGAAGCAAACTAATATCTATCCAATTACTTTAATATCTATAGATATTTCACAACCTTCTTCAACCTAATTATCAGATAGAATTTAAATAAAATCCATTCTTTTGAAAGGCTTTTCTCTATCAAATAGATAACGGTAAGTAGTGTGGACTTTGCATATCTCCCCACCTACTTGTTTTACAACTAAATTCATTTTACGATTAAAATCACCTATCCCATTAATTTCCAAAACAGGGTAGGTATCACCTAAATTTTGAATTATCTCTGCCGCTCTAATAATCAATGCCCCATCAAGACCTGTTCCCTGATGCTCCGGAATCACCCCAAATACAATACCTAGCATTTTCTTCTCTTTTCTACGCCATCTATAATATAGAAACTTGAGTTTACCCAAAACGTTTAACTTTCCATTTACATGCTTCAATATTCCATTTACATCAGGGATATTAAAATAAAAAGCGGCTGGCTCATTTTTATAATAGGCCAACCAAATAATCCGTTCATCCACAATTGGTTTTAGGGAATTAAAAATAGCCTCCCCTTGCTCTTTCGTCATCTGTGGAACACCTTTATGACCTTTCCACGCTTTATTGTATATTTCAGTTATATCTGAAACATGCTGATCAAGCCTCTTCAAATCTAGATGTTCAAAAGTGTAATTTGGATCTTTCGCGATAATATCGGCTTTATACTTCAATCTTGGATGGAAGGGATCTGTTATTCTTCTTGTAAATGTAAATTGCTTAAAATATTCTTGAAAACCATAATTTTCAAGAAGCTGTTTATAATAAGGTAAGTGATAATTGCATTGGTAACTTGGCTCTATTTCAAAACCCTTTGTAAGTAAACCCCACCATTTATCGCGATCTCCAAAATTAATAGGGCCATCCATCGCTTCCATCTTATTATTTGTCAGCCATTGTTTTGATGCGTCAAATAATAAATTTGCCGCTTGCTGGTTATTTATACATTCAAAAAAACCAACTCCACCCGTAGGTTGTGAATAGTCTTTTGTAATCTTTCGTTTTTCATAAAAAGCAGCAATTCTACCAATCACTTCTCCATCTTTTTGAAGAAGCCAACATCGGCAATCTCCATATTCAAAGTGACTATTACTTTCTGGATTGAAAACATTTTCAATATCCTTATCTATTGGACGAATCCAANGCTCCTCATTCTTATATANCTGAATGGGAAATTGAATAAATTTTGTCAGACTTTTTTTAGATGTTACTTCAATTAATTTCATCTAAAGAAACATTTTTAGTGTAAAAAGGAAGCTGGCTCATTCTAAGTTAATTATCATAAAATATCAATCTCTAAAGTACAAATTACTTTTAAAACTCAAAAGGGTAATTAAAAAAAGGCTATCCAGTTATTGCCACTTTATTTACCTTTAATCGCAGGTAGAAAAAATTTAAAAAGAATGAAAATAAGTCGTTATATTTACTAAGATATAACGTAAATAATGGTTTCCGTAAATCAAGCAATAAAAATAGTTCAAGATAGTATTGAACCAACAACACTTTATCAGCAAATGAAGGTGCATCTGGCTCACGGATTCGTACTTTTTAAAGATGTAATATCTGAAATAAATATGCCTCCCTTCCGCCAATCTGCTATAGATGGATATGCACTAAACCTGCACGCAACTCCATCTTATAAAATAATTGATGAAGTAAAAGCAGGAGATAATCATCAACCAATCCTAAAAAAAGGGGAGGCCGTTAGAATTTTTACAGGAGCTCCAGTTCCCGATTCTGCAAATGCCGTAATNATGCAGGAGCGAGTAAATATTGTAAATGAATCCATTATTATTAATACCTCAATTTCGGCTAACACTAACATTAGACCCATAGGTGAACAGATCAAAAAAGATCAGGTGGCTCTCAAAAAAGGAACTCAATTAACGGCTGCTGCAATAGGATTTATGGCCTCTTTGGGTATTGAAAACGTTTCGGTTTATAAAAAGCCTTCTGTAGCCGTAGTCGTTACCGGAAATGAATTAATCGAAGGAGGGAATTCATTAAAATATGGTCAAATTTATGAGAGTAATGGTATAATGCTTACTTCAGCTTTATTGAATTTAGGATATCCTCAAGTATATTCTTTTAGAGTTGATGATAATTATCAAAATACCTTAAGTGTGCTTAAAAATGTAATTGATAACCACGATATGGTTATAGTCTCTGGCGGTATTTCAGTAGGTGATTATGACTTTGTTGGCAGAGCTCTCATGGAATTGGATGTTGAACAATTGTTTCACGGCGTGAAGCAAAAGCCGGGCAAACCTCTTTTCTTCGGAAAGAAAGACGGTAAATTCGTATTTGCATTGCCCGGAAACCCTGCGGCAGCATTAGGCTGTTTTTATATTTACGTTTATCCAGCTTTGCAAAAAATGGCGGGTAATATTCATTTTTCAGTAACCAATCTAAAAGCAAAATCTTCATCCAACTTTGTGACAACTGGAGATAGATCCTTATTTTTGAAAGGAATTTATACTAATGGCAAAGTAGAAATTTTAGATGGCCAAGCTTCATCTATGTTGAAAAGTTTCGCACGTGCAAACGCGTTTGTATTTGTATCTGAGCATATAAATTCAATCAAAATTAATGATGAAGTAAACGTCATATTGTTCCCTATTAATTAAATACTATGGAGTATAAAATTAGAAGTAGATTATGGATTGAAGCAGATGGTGAGATTTTACTTGGCGAAGGTCGTGTTTGGCTACTTAAAGAAATTGAAAAAACGGGTTCCCTCACAAAAGCGGCAAAATCAATGGGCATGTCTTATAAAAAAGCTTGGTCATTAATCAACACAATTAGTTCTAGAGCTGAATTTCCAGTTTTAATAACTACTATTGGGGGTAAAAGTGGTGGTGGTACAGTACTAACAACTTATGGCAAGACCTTAATTAAGACCTATGAAACGATAAACGAAAATTGCTGGAAATTTTTGGATGAACAAATTTCTAAGTCCAATTTGAAATGATCTTTGACATTAAACATATTTGGCTTTTTCTAGCCTTGCTGCCAATCATTGCATTCCTTTACGCTAGTGTTGGACATGGTGGAGCAAGTGGTTATTTGGCCCTCATGGCATTATTTTCATTTGCGCCTGAAACAATGAAACCAACGGCCTTATTATTAAACTTATTTGTTTCCGGAATTGCGTTTTATCATTTTTACAAGGCAGGTTATTTTAATAAGAAGCTGTTTTTAGTTTTCGCACTAACATCAATTCCAATGGCATTCATTGGAGGAATGATTAATGTAGACGCATCCCTTTATAAAAAAATATTGGCTGTGCTTTTGGTTTTTGCAATCTTGAAATTGCTGAATGTTTTTGGAAAAGAGAGTAGCATTATAAAAGAAATGAAATTGAGTCACGGACTCCTAATTGGTGGAATCATTGGATTCTTTTCAGGGCTAATTGGTATTGGTGGAGGTATTATCTTAACACCTATAATTTTGCTATTACATTGGGGAAAAATAAAAGAAGCCGCAGCCGTTTCTGCCCTATTTATTTGGGCGAATTCGGCATCAGGTTTGATAGGCCAACTAAGCAGTGGATATAAAGTGACTATAGAATCTTTTATATTCGTGGCAATAGCGATGGTAGGAGGCTTTTTTGGAAGTTACTTTGGAAGCAGAAAACTGAATAGCTCACTAATGAGATCTTTACTAGCATTGGTGTTGGCGATTGCTTCTTTAAAATTATTTTTTACCTAAAATGATTGATAAAAAAAATATAACAGGAATCATATTAGCAGGTGGGAAAAGCTCAAGAATGGGCACGGACAAAGGGTTCCTAAGTCTTAAAGGCCATAGGTTTGTCGAACATATCATTAAAACTATTCAGCCATTAGTTCATAAGATAATTATTGTGAGTAATAATTCAGATTATGATGTTTTTAAACAGAAGAGAGTTGATGATATTATAAAAGATGCGGGACCACTCGCTGGTTTGCATTCTGGCCTATATCATTCCGAAACTGAAATCAATCTAGTTTTGAGTTGTGATATTCCGTTTATAAATGATACTGTTATTAATAAATTGATTGAAGCATATAATGAAGAGTCGGATGTAATTCAGATAAAGAGTCAAGGTATGATAATGCCGCTCATTGCTATATATAAAAGGGAGTGTTTTCATCTATTTTCTACATTATTAGAAACTGGAGAAAGGCGATTGCAATTCGCAGTGACTAAACTAAATTCAAAAACGATTTTGATTGATGATGAACAAAATCAAAATGTGAGAAATATTAATACTAAAAGTCAATATAAAGCACTAATCGATGAATTTGAAAATTAAATATTTTGGATTATTAGCCGAAATAACGAAGTGTAATGAGGAGACTTTAGAGTTTTCTAAAACCTCGATGTCAGATTTATTAGAAATGCTTTTTGAAAAATATCCGTCGTTGAAAGAAAAAGACTTTCAAGTGGCTCAAAACCTAGAAATTGTTTCAAAAGAAACCATTCTTTCAAAAAGTGAAATAGCGTTATTGCCTCCCTTTTCTGGGGGTTGAAAAATTATGAGTAGATATAGCAGACATATCGTTTTATCTGAAATTGGTCAAAAAGGTCAGGACAAGCTCTCAACTGCAAAGGTACTCGTTGTTGGGGCAGGTGGCCTAGGTTGTCCCGCATTACAATATCTCGTTGCAGCAGGAATTGGAACCGTTGGAATTATCGATTTTGATGTAGTTGAAGAATCCAATTTGCAGAGGCAAATCTTATTTGGAACATCATCTCTTGGCATAAATAAAGCCATTGCGGCTAAAAGTAGACTAGAAGATTTAAACCCAACTATCAACATAATTGCCTATCCACATAAGTTGATTTCAAAAAATGCACATGTACTTTTCGAAAACTATGATATTATCGTCGATGGCACGGATGATTTTGAGACTCGATATTTAATTAATGATGTTTCAATAATCACGAATAAACCCGTGGTATATGGAGCAATTTATAAATTTGAAGGCCAAGTTTCCGTTTTTAATTATAAAGGCGGACCAAGTTATCGCTGCCTCTTCCCTAAACCACCAAAAGAGGGCTCTGTTGCCCGCTGTTCAGAAATTGGAGTGTTAGGTGTATTACCAGGAATTATTGGATGTATGCAAGCTAATGAAGTTTTTAAAATTGTATTGGATTTTGAAGATGTTTTAACTGGAAAGCTTTTAAACTATAACGCCAAAACAGCCCAGTCTTCAATTATTTCCTTTTCAAAATTGGCAGTAGAATTGGAAAAAACTTTATCCCCAAAAGAAGATTTTAAAGAGAAAGATGAAAAGTCATCTGAAACTCAAGTGCGAATAATTAGTGCTTCAGAGGCATTTCAGTTAGATAATCCCCAATTTATTGATGTTAGGGAGTATGGTGAATATCCACAACTAAATTTGACTAACTACGTCCACATTCCCTTGGATAAAATTGAGCATCAAATCAAGCAAATTCATTCAGAGAAGGTGAATATCCTTTTTTGTCAAACAGGAACGCGATCAATAGCTGCAGTTCAAATATTACAAGGACTTGGCTATACAAATTGCTATACCCTAGAAGGGGGTGTTTTTGCAATTATTGCACAATTAAAAATCAAAATGTAATGCAAGACAGAAATCCAAAGAACGTTTTTATAAAGGGTGCTATCACATCTGAATTTATCGGTCAAGCCATTGCAAAACACCAATCCAAAACAAATATTGGAGCCCACAATATTTTTTTGGGACAAGTTCGCGCCGATACAATTAATGACAAACAAATTACCGCCATAGAATATAGCGCTCACGAAAAAATGGCAAATATGAAATTCCACGAAATCCGGGAAGCAACATTTGAAAAATTTGATTTAACCTGTATGCATATTTATCACAGTCTAGATATTGTGAAAACAGGTGAAATCTGCTTGTTTGTCTTTGTGTCATCCCCAAGACGAAAAGAAGTTTTTAAGGCTTTGGAATATATCGTTGAAGAAATCAAAGCTAGAGTTCCAATTTTTGGGAAGGAGATCTTTGAAGACAATTCACACCAATGGAAGATAAACAGCTGAATGATAGTAATTTACCTAAAGTTGATTTGCTGATTCAATTAAACGGCTAAACGATTAAAAAATAAAACCAAAAATGGTAGATATTACAGGAAAAACAAACACTCTCAGAATCGCAACGGCACAAGCAATTGTAATTGTTAGCAAAGCTGAAACTATCACTGCTATTGAAAATAACACAGTACCAAAAGGGAATGTGTTTGCTATGAGTAAGGCCGCTGGTTTATTAGGAATTAAAAAAACTCCAGACCTTCTTCCAGATTGTCACCCAATACCCATTGAATATGCGGGTATTGAATATGAAATAAACGGCTTGGAAATACGAATAGAGTGCACAATTAAAACCATATACAAAACGGGTGTTGAAGTTGAAGCTATGCACGGAGCAAGCGTGGTCGCATTAAACATGTATGACATGTTAAAGCCCATCGATAAAGGAGTGGAAATTCATCAAATAAAACTATTAAACAAGAAAGGTGGCAAGTCAGATTTTCGAGATCGCTTCCGGAAAGACTTAAGAGCAGCAGTTATAGTTTGTTCAGATTCAATTTCCGAAGGGCAAAAAGAAGACAAAGCTGGGAAAGTAATTATGTCCAAGCTAGAAGAATGTAATGTTACTGTCACCGAATATATAATTATCCCCGATGAAAAAGCAATCATTCAAGAGAAGGCAAAACAGTTTGAGAAAGACGGTTTGGATTTAGTAATATTTACTGGTGGAACAGGCTTATCGGTTAGAGATATTACACCGGAAGCTTTGCATGAAATTATTGATAGAAAAATTCCAGGAATTGAAGAAGCCATAAGAAATTATGGACAAGATAGAACCCCATATTCAATGCTTTCACGAAGTGTCGCCGGCACATTGAATAATACCCTAATTTTAGCCTTACCTGGATCAACGAAGGGAGCTAGCGAATCTATGGATGCAATTTTTCCTTCCATTTTACATATATTTCGAATTTTAAAAGGTGTAGCCCACGATTAATGGAGATAACAAGACCAATATTGACCGACTCTTTTGGTAGAGCACATGCATATCTTCGAATTTCATTGATCGAACGTTGTAATCTTCGTTGCAGTTATTGTATGCCAGAAGAGGGAGTACAATTGTCCCCGAAAAGTCATTTAATGACCTATGAAGAGATTTACGATATAGCCAAAATATTTGTGCATCATGGTGTAACAAAAATCCGGCTAACAGGAGGGGAACCGCTTATCCGGAAAGACATTCCTATTATTTTAGAGAAATTAGCGTCCTTGCCAGTAGAACTTTCCATAACAACGAACGCCGTAGCCGTTGACAAATTTATAGACACATTAAAAGAAAACGGTGTAAAAAGTATAAACGTGAGTTTAGATTCTTTGGAAAGGGAAAAATTCAAGGAAATTACTCGTAGAGATCAATTTGAAAAAGTATTTAGCAACATACACCTATTGGTTGCTAAGGGTTTTAAGGTGAAAGTGAATGTTGTTTTAATTAAAGGCTTTAACGATAATGAAATTGTAGATTTCATTCAGCTTACAAAAGATTTACCTGTTTCGATTCGCTTTATAGAATTCATGCCTTTTGATGGAAATAAATGGAATGTTCAGAAAATGGTCTCCTACAATGAAGTAATGGAATATGTGAACAATAGCTTTTCAGAAAAACAGATAGAACGCCTCCAAGATAGTCCCAATGACACTTCTAAAAACTATAAAATTGAAGGCTATAAAGGAAGTTTTGCAATTATTAGTTCAGTAACTAACCCTTTTTGTGACACCTGCAACCGGTTGAGATTAACCGCAAATGGCCAATTAAAGAATTGTCTTTTTTCATCGTCTGAATCTGATTTACTCACTGCCCTGCGTTCAGGAAAATCAATTGACCCTATTATTAAAAAAGCTGTTGAAGCAAAATTTAAAATGAGAGGCGGCATGGATACTCTCGAAAAATTAAAGGAACCAGCTTTACACTCTCAAAACCGGAGTATGATTACAATTGGTGGTTAACTCCTAATATCCAGTTTAAATTTTTATATTTGATAATCTCCGAACTAACCAATCAACATGAAAAAAATACTTTCTTTTAGTGTAATAATCTTTCTACTATTTTCAGCAACTGCCCAAGAAGCAGAGACATATTTCAAACCCCTTAAATATAGAAGTATTGGGCCATTTAGAGGGGGTCGATCTGTAACTTCTACCGGTGTTATCAATGAACCTTTAACGTATTATATGGGAACCACGGGCGGGGGTTTATGGAAAACTCAAGACGCCGGACATCGTTGGGAAAATATTTCTGACGGTTTCTTTAAAACAGGTTCGGTAGGAGCGGTAACAGTTTCTGAATCTAATCCAAATATCATCTATTGTGGAATGGGAGAACACGCAATAAGAGGCGTGATGACATCCTATGGTGACGGAGTTTATAAATCGATAGATGCCGGCAAGACCTGGAAAAAAATGGGGTTGGACAAAACGCAACAAATTTCGAGAATTGTTGTTCACCCAACAAATCCTGATATTGTTTACGTGGCTGCACAAGGTGCATTTTATGAACCAACAAAAGAACGTGGAATTTATAAATCGATAGATGGAGGAAAAACATGGAAAAACGTTCTATTTGTAAATGAGCAAAGCGGCGGAGTTGAATTATCTATGGATATGAATTCACCAGATGTTTTGTATGCGGCTATGTGGCATCATCAGCGAACACCATGGACAATTACTAGCGGTGGAGATGGAAGTGGGTTGTATAAATCTATAGATGGAGGAGAAACCTGGAATACAATCCATAGGGGTTTACCTTCAGAAAAAGGAAAGATGGCAATTGCTGTATGTCGTTCAAATTCGAATAAAGTATATGCCCTTATCGAGAGTGACAGTAATAAAGATCTGGGTGGATTATTTGTATCGAATGATGCTGGAAATAGCTGGGACAGAGTGAGTGATGACAATCGTTTAACACAGCGAGCATGGTATTACATTGAGGTGTTTTCAGACCCAAATAACGATAATATTGTCTATGTCCAAAGTGCAGATGCCTTACGATCTATTGATGGCGGAAAAAACTGGGAAGTCATTGAAGGAGTGCATGGAGATTACCATGACCTTTGGATTAACCCTAATAATTCTAATAATATAGTTATGGCCGATGATGGTGGCGCGACTATTTCATTCGACTATGGCAAAACCTGGTCGGCTCAATCTACCATGCCTACTGCCCAAATTTATCGGATTAATGCGGACAATTTATTTCCTTATAATTTATACGGCGGGCAGCAAGACGAATCCTCATTGATGATTGCCAGTCTTTCAACTGGAAGATCTGGAATTACAGAACAGGACTGGACAGATTCGGCAGGAAGTGAAAGTGCATTTTTAGCCTTCGACCCTAATAATCCAAGATACGTAATGGGTGGAAGCTATTTGGGCACTATTGACGTACTAGACACAAAATCTAAGGCGAGTACTCAAATAATGGCTGCGCCTATTCAGTATTTAGGTCGTGAAGCAAGAGACATGAAGTATTTGTTTAATTGGAATGCACCTATTATTTGGTCACAACATGAACCAAACACGTTTTATCACTGTGCACAAATGGTCTTGAAAACCAAAGATATGGGATTAACTTGGAACGAATTTTCTCCCGACCTAACCCGAAACCAAGATGATAAGCAGGGTAATGGTGGAGGTCCGTTTACCAATGAAGCCGTTGGTGCAGAAAACTACGGAACCATTGCATACATGATCGAATCACCTCACGAAAAAGGAGTTTTTTGGACAGGAAGTGATGACGGATTTGTATACATCACAAAAGACGATGGGAAAACTTGGGAAAATGTGACTCCTAAAGGATTACAAGAGTGTCTTATAAATGCAATCGATATTTCTCCTCATGACCCAGGAACAGCATATATTGCTACTACCAGATATAAATTCAATGATTATACCCCAGCTCTTTATAAAACTACTAACTACGGAAAAAGTTGGACAAACATTAGTAACGGCATACCCTATGGAGCCTTTACCAGAGTTGTGCGAGAAGATACCTCAAGAAAAGACTTGTTGTATGCAGGAACTGAAACAGGTATTTACATCTCTTGGAATGGTGGTAATTTCTGGGAGCCATTTCAATTGAATTTACCAATTACCCCAATTACCGATTTAATGGTACACAATGGTGATTTATTGGTATCAACTTCTGGAAGATCCTTCTGGGTTTTGGATGATTTGGCTGTTTTATCACAATATAAATCTAATGATGATTCCTTTAAACTGTATCAAGCCGAGNAAGCTTCAAATGGTTCTTGGGGAAGCGCTTTAANCGGAAATAGTGATAGTTTTAATGGTACCCATCCATTTAATGGAGTTAATCCTGCAAACGGTGTGGTCATATACTACGAGCTTCCTAAACGTAAAGACTCTATAGAGGTAATATTACAAATAAAGAATAGTAAAGGCAAATTGATCCGTTCTTTTAGTTCTACTCAAGATAGTCTCTATAAAAAGTATGATGGAGGTCCACCTTCTACTCCAACACTCACAAAAAATGAAGGTTTAAACAGATTTGTTTGGGATATGGGATATCCAATAATGCCAGGGATTCCAAATGTTTATTTTGAGGCAAATTACAAGGGGCATAGGGCACCACCTGGAACTTATAATTTAGAGTTGAAAGTGGGCAATGAGATTATTAAAAGTACAGCTGTCATCATTGTAAATCCGCATTATGAAACAGTGAGTGGGCAATATGAAGAGTATGATGTATTTATGACCGCCATGGAAACAGAATTAACAGAGATGCACAATAAAATTAATTCGCTTTTTGAAATTCAAAAACAAATAATAGAGGTCCTACCCTATTTAAAGAAAGATCCCAAAAATGAAAATCTGTTGAAAGTCGCAAAGGATATTATTAAAGAATTGGAAATCTGGGACCATGATATGGTGCAACGTAAATCTACAGCCTATGATGATGTTGAAAATTTCCCAAATAAATTTACGGCCGAATACATTTTTCTCATTAATCAGGTAGATAGCAGTATTCCAAGAGTTAATCAATCATCGAAAGATCGGAAAGATGAACTTGATGCTCAGTGGCAATTGTTGAAGCAGCGAGCCAATTTGATTCTTAGT
>BS_KBA_SWE02_21mDRAFT_10000077_pt1 | contig 31058 bp, 30 predicted proteins | sample BalSeasSWE02_21m_FD_9196 | JGI IMG/M metagenome (IMG submission 9196)
CTACCCGAACCAAAAGCAGCACCAAACCCAAACTTAATAGGCTTGGCTAATGCCGGTAAGGCCCCGCCTTTATTAGATAACACCAATCCAATTCTAATTTTAGTTACCCTAATATTTAACGCTGAAAAAGCATCAACCGCCGCTTCCCATTTTTTTACCACTTCACTTAAAAAAGTAGCATCCCCATCCGAATCCGTTTCTTCATAATAATTAGATAAGGAATCCGGATAAATACCAATGGCACTCGCAGAAATAACCTGTTTTACTTCATTTTTATGATTTTTTAAAACATCAACCAGCAGTTGTGTGGTTTCTAACCTACTTGACAATATCTCCTTTTTATAATCTGAGGTCCATCGTTTTGAAACCGTAGCACCAGCCAAATGTATAATGACATCAACCTCTTTAAAACACTGAAGATCTATCTCTTTTATTTTTGGGTTCCAGTAAAAACCTTGATAATTTGAATTATTAGAAATTTTAGACTTACTGGTAGTTAAATAATTTACACTAATATTTTTCTTATGACAAAGCTTAACAATTTCCTTTCCAATTAATCCTGTGGCTCCGGTAATTAATACACGCATTTCCTTTTTTGAATAAAATTACAAAATGAGTACCTATCTCAACTTCAATTTATGTTAGGTTTAACAAAAGTTAAATAATAAAAGTTCACTACCCAGGGTATTTAAATCCAATACTTTATTGGTTTTGAGTTGAAAAAGGCTTCCTTGCCCTAAGCATTTCACGCTTACCCGGTGGGCCTGGTAATTTCTCCACTTGAAAGCCTACGTCTTGCATAGCTCTGCGAACGCTTCCCTTGGCGGCATAGGTTACTAAGACTCCATCTACTTTTAATGCCGCATACATTTTTTTAAAAATGGCTTCTGTCCATAATTCCGGCTGTACACGGGCACCAAAGGCATCAAAATAAATAAGGTTAAAAGTATTGCGGTCCTGAATCTCCGCAAAAAACTTTTTTTTCTTAGTCAGTTCAAAATAACGTGAAATTTGATTTGATATTTCCCATTCAGAGGCATGCATCAACTTAAATAAACTTTCCTTGTCATTTACCTGAAGTTGAGACGGAAAATTTAATTGATTGATTTCATTCATTCCAACCGGATACGCCTCAACGCCTACATAGTTCATATATGTAGTCAATTTTTCGGCTTCCAACAGTGTAATAANGGCATTTAAACCTGTNCCAAAGCCAATTTCTAATATGGAAATGGGCATTGTTAAATCTGAATGAATTTCTTTGTAATAATGTAGCCCGTGTTTTATAAAAACATGATAGGCCTCTTGGATAGCACCATGTTTTGAATGGTATTGCTCATCCCAGTCAGGTAAATGAATAGTTGAAGATCCATCACCTGTAATAACAATTTTCCGTTCCAAATTACTGACCTATTAAAACACCATCAGCTTCAAAAGAAAAGGTACGTTTAGGCTCAGTAATTTTTGCGATTTCTTCTTTAGTTTTGCCAGCATCCTCTGCATAATGCCTTTGTTCATCTACTGAAACCTCTTCAACATAGGCTTTACCATTTATAATAACTTCTTTTCCAGCTATATCCTTAGGCATAAAAAACCCATAATCTTTAAACTTTTTTTCTTCTAAATTCAAGGTCATCCAGCATCCTTTTGCCTGACAAACATCTTTAACTTTAGCAATCATTTTAGTATTAATACTATCACCTGATTCCATTGTTTGATAATGTTCTGACATCGAATCAGCTGAAATGGCATCATCAGGAATTATTGATTTTCCCACAGACTGGTATTGATTTTCTGCTCCATTTTTTAAAGGTGCATTTTGTGCGACTAATTTATTTGTAGAAATAATAAAAAATACACTGAATAGTGTTAAAGAGAATATTGTTTTCATGATTTAAAATGTTATGTCAAGAATTTCTGTTTTTAAAGATACCCATTTTTGCTTAATTATACTTTTTTTATAAACTCTTATTTATGTAAATTTGCCTTAATTAAGAATGCACTATATAACGAGTAATTTTTTCAAAAATAAGACTAATGAATACAGCTGTGAGTGCCATAGAAGTAATAAAAACAAAAAATACAAAAATACATGATGTAGATTTTGATCATTTGAGTTTTGGTAGTACATTTTCAGACCACATGCTGGAATGTAATTATAAAGATGGCAAGTGGCAAGCACCTAAGATTGTGCCTTATCAAGCCATTACTTTAGATCCTTCTGCTAAAATTTTTCATTACGGCCAGTCCGTTTTTGAAGGTATGAAAGCCTATAAAGATGCTAAAAATGATATTTATTTATTCAGACCCTTAGATAATTGGAAACGATTAAATATTTCATCTAAACGATTAGCCATCCCTGAAGTACCAGAAAGCTATTTTATGGAAGGCTTAAAAACCTTATTAAAATTAGATAGTGACTGGATTCCTAAAAAAGAAGGGAGCTCTTTATATATCAGACCCTTTATTTTTGCTACCGGAAAAGGGTTCCACGCGTCACCAGCCAATGAGTATAAATTCATCATCGCTTGTGCACCTTCTGGCGCCTACTTTGCAGGAAAAGTGAAAGTATTAATTGAAGAAACCTATTCTCGTTCTGCCAATGGTGGTGTGGGATTTGCTAAAGCGGGAGGTAACTATGCTGGTCAATTCTACCCAACACAATTAGCGGTTGAAAAAGGCTATCAGCAAGTTATCTGGACGGATGATAATACGCATGAATATATAGAGGAAGCAGGTGCGATGAATATCTTTATCAGAATTAATGATACCTTAATAACAGGCCCAACAAGTGACCGTATTTTAGATGGTATCACCCGTAAAAGTATTATTGAATTGGCAAAAGCTGAAGGTATAGCTGTTGAAGTAAGAAAAATTTCTGTACATGAAGTAGTCGCCGCGGCTAAAAACGGCTCATTAAAAGAAATGTTTGGTGCTGGTACAGCGGCAGTTATTTCCCCTATTTCAGGTTTTGGGTATCATGGAGAAGACTTTGATATTCCAGAAATAGAAAACACTTATGCGAGCTTAATGAAAAAACGCATTACTGATATTCAAACCAACAAATGTGAAGATCCTTTTGGATGGCGTTATAAAGTTGAATAACATCCCCAACATAAATAAAAAAAGGCAGCCAAGTGGCTGCTTTTTTTTATTTATCTAATATGGATTCAATGTCAGGTTTAAAATAATTAGGACCTTTTAATACTTTTCCGTCTTCTCTATAAACCGGTTCACCATCTTCCCCTAATTTACTCATATTACTTCTTTGAATTTCATCAAACACTTCTTCTATTTTATATTGCAACCCATGTTCAATAATAGTACCACATAAAATATACAGCAAATCGCCTAATGCATCTGCAACTTCAACCAGATCATTATTATTGGCAGCTTCTAAATATTCTTCATTTTCCTCACGCATTAATTTATAACGCAACAAATTTTTAGCTAATCCCAAATCAGCTTTGGGCGTTTCTCTATGTCCTATTTTAAATGCTGTGTGAAACGCTTTAACTGCCTCTATTTTATTTTTCATTGATTAACTTTGTTTTAATTAAATTTGCATAAAAATAGGAATATGTTTAGTAAAGGTCAAATCATTTTTGGAATTATATTTTTTGTTGTTTTTGCCATTATAATTGGGTTTACTTACCGAAAAGATTTAAAACTTCACAAACAATTTTATTCTGGAAGTGTTTGGATTCTTCTTGCTTTTATATCATTTATCTTATTTATTACTGCTATAAAATTTCTCTTCAAATAATTGAATTTACGAGGTTATTGGATGACTGTATTGTTTGTTTTTAATATAAAAACCATTTTTTATAGGGAAAAATAGAAAGTTAACTGTTTTATATATAGTTAATAACTTTTAACGCAACCATTTTTACAATGGTGTATCTATTTAGTAAGTAATAAAAATAAACATGAATATAATTATAGGTGTTACTGTTCTTATAATAGTCAATATTCTTCTATTAGTGTTTAGTGTAAACAAAAAAACAGAACCCTAAAGATTCTGTTTTTGCATTTAATTAATTTACACTTTTAATTAACTTCCGGTAAAAAATGATAGTTTTTACTATAATCAATCATTTGTCCGGAAAAAGTTTCTGGTTGTGTCACTTTAATTGCTAAAATTTCACCAGTATCATTTGTTTCTGGAACCAATACCGGATTCACAAATCCTGAATACGGCGCTGATGTAAATTGTTTGTCTCTTTCTAATACTTCAGCATGCAATGCCTGGTCTACTTTCACACCATAAGTTTCAACTAAATGTTCTACTGCAGCATAATCCCCTTCAGATTTTATACGTTGTGTTTCACGTAATAATTGACCAAATAAATCATGAAGTTTTGCATAGTCATTGATATTAAAATACGTTTTTCCATCACGTGTTACTTTCTCGATTACATTCTCAGCTTTTCCTTTTTCAAAAACCCAAGCAGACACCCATTGTCTGTTTCTCATATGGGCTTCTTCAACATCATCGCCCAATTTTAATCTAATCAATTGAGTTAATAATCCATTTCTGATATAACCATCATAAGCTGCTTTTCCCACTTTTTGCCAGTCATCAACCAAACCTAGTTCCTGAAGTTTAGGATCATATAAATAATATAAAGCCACTAAATCAGCACGGCCTTCTTCTAAAGTTGACGCATAATTTTTCAATGTTTCTTTGGTCTCTCCAACACCAGGATTTAATTTACCGGAAGCATGTCCAATAACTTCATGCAATGCGGTATGCAGCTTATCTCCTATTTGACCATATGTTTCTTCCAATTGAAGTTCTTCTTCATCATTAACAAATTCTTTTAAGCGACCTGAACTCGCCGCATTATTGTATGCCTCAATAATATTACCTAAAGAAACAGATTTGCTTCCAACAGCAGCTCTAATCCAGTTGGCATTTGGTAAGTTAACACCTATAGGTGTGCTTGGTGAAGCATCTCCGGCTTCTCCGGCTACATTTACCACCTTATAAGTGACACCAACCACATTTTCCTTTTTATGTTCATCCATCAAAGTAGAATGATCTTCAAACCACTGGGCATTATCTGCAACTACTTTCATTTTTTGAGACATGTCAAAATCATTGATTTGAACAATGGTTTCATAAGAACCTGTATAACCTAATGGATCATTATAGACTTCAATAAAACTATTGATATAATCAATATTTCCCGCTGTGGCAGATGTCCATGCCACATTATAATCATCCCAGGTTTGCAAATCACCCGTTTTATAATAATTAATTAATAAGCCCAGGGCATTGGCCTGTGCGTCATTTTCAGCCACACCTTTTGCTAATTCTAACCATTTAATAATTTCATCAATAGCAGTACCATACAATCCTCCTGATTTATAGGTACGTTCTNTTAAAACACCATTCTCTTTTACCAATTGAGAATTTAAGCCAAAAGACAAAGGCTTTAAGGCATCCGGTGACTTCTTATTCTTATAAAAATTAATCACATCATTATTAGTAACATCTGGACCATACATATTCACTGCAGAAAGTAATACATTGTCCACACCTTTTCCTTGATTCACTTTTTTTGAATCCTTATCATTAAAAATAACCTCAAAAGGGTCACCTTCTAAAACTGTATTGGTATCAGCCAATAATTGCCTTAAATAATCAGCCGAAAACTCAGGTTTAATTTTATCATTTGAATAATGGTGATGAATTCCATTACTAAACCAAACACGTTTTAAATAGGTTTCAAAAGCACCCCATTCTGCTGTTGATTTATCACCCTGATAATTACTATAAACAGATTCTAAAGCCTTTCTAATGGTTAAGTTGTATCTATAGTTTTGATCCCATATAATGTCTCTCCCTGATAAACCTGCCTGCGTTAAATAATACGCTAATTTTTGTTCCTTTAATGTCAGTTGCTCCCACCCCGGGATTTGGTATCGCAAAATTTTAATGTCAGCAAATTGCTCTACATTGTAGTTAAACTGTATACTATCTTTTACAGCTAATTGTTCTGAAGTTTTATCAGATTTTTCATTTCCACAGGAGGCCAAAAATAAAGTTAATAATGACAGTCCTAGTATTGATTTTAATTTCATTAAATAATTATTTATTAATTTTTAATTTATTCTTAAAAAACATAATTAACAACGATCGTTTTGTAGAATATTTCTTATTAACGGTTTTTAATTATTAAATATGTATTTTTATAGTAACAAATATAAGAATTTATTAATGAATGAATTAATTTGATTACCTTTGATTTGTCCTTTTTTTTCATATAATTTGTCCCCATGAAAGCATTTAAATATTTCTTTTTTTTAATTCTAATTTTCATTATTGGTTCTTGTATTTATATCGCTGTTCAACCTAATTCCTTTGATGTAAGCAGAACACGAACCATTAAAGCGCCTTCTGCGGTTATTTATAATACTATTATTGATTTTAAAAATTGGGAGTCTTGGTCCTCCTGGTCTGAAACAGACCCTCATTTAAAAATGTCATTATCAGAACAAACCAAAGGTGTTAATGGCGCTTTATTTTGGGAAGATAAAGATGGTGTTGGAACCATAAAAACCATTGAAGCAATTCCTTTTACCAGCATTAAACAAGACGTGCAGATTTCAGATTTCCCTGCTTCAACTGTCCATTGGAAATTTACCCCAAATGAGGATGGATCAACAGAGGTAACATGGAATATTATTGGTAAGGATTTACCCTTTCTTTTTAAAATATCTACGGTAATTAATGGTGGTATGGAAAAACAAATTGGGCCACATTTTGAGCGCAGTCTGGAAAAACTTGATAGTATTGTAATTTCTGATATGAAAAAATACAGTATTGAAATTAACGGATTTACTGAATATAGTGGCGGTTATTACATTTACAATACGGCGTCCTGTAAAATTGATAATTTAAAAAATAAGATTAATGACTTGTTTCCGGTGATTAAGAATTATGCTTCCAGTAATAATATATCTGTTGCTGGATTCCCTTTTATCTATTATCACACTTATGATGTTGAAAATAATGCCGTCATATTTTCATGTTGCCTCCCAACAAATTCCAGAGTTATAACCACACAAAATGATATTTTAACAGGTCAAATAGAGCCTTTTAAAACGCTTAAAACAACACTAAAAGGAAATTATACAAATTTACAGGAAGCATGGGATATGAGTATGAAGTATATTTCAACGAGTGGTCATAATATAGAGGAAAATGGTCCCATGCTGGAAACTTATTTGACAGATCCTTCTAATGTTCCGAATCCTGCAGATTGGAAAACGGAAATTTATATTGCCCTAAAAGATTGATTTTAATAATGACATCTTAATTTTTATCCTATTTTTGAAAACAGAAAGCGATTAATTTTTATTTAATGAAGCATGCAATTCTAGTTTTTATAGGTGGTGGTTTTGGCAGCGTCCTCAGGTTTGTTATTGGTAAATATTTAAATAGTACGGAAACCGGAATTCCTTATGGTACTTTTTTGGCTAATATTGTAGGTAGTTTACTCATTGGTATGATTCTGGGACTAGCTGCAAAAAACAGCACCCTTTCGCAAAGTCAAACCGTGCTGTTAGCCACCGGATTCTGCGGCGGTTTTACCACTTTTTCAACGTTTGCTTATGAAAATCACGTGTTTTTAAAATCAGGTGATTTTACCAGTTTTGCCCTATATACCATGGCCAGTTTTGTTATAGGTTTTTTAGCCGTATTTCTTGGGCTGTATTTAGTGAAATATATCTAGTGGTCTTTAAACTTCTTAACTCCAGCTTCAATTCTTGTTTTTAAATAATTTTCTCTTGGAACAATAGGACAAGAATATTTATCATTATAGGCACAATAAGGATTATATGCAGAATTAAAATCAATGGTTAATTGGTTACCTTCAGGAATTCTCAAATCAATATAACGCCCGCCACCGTAAGATTCAATACCATTAGTTTCATCAGAAAAAGGCAAAAACAAATAGTTTTCATAACCTTCCTGTTTAATTAATTCTTGATTTTGATAAATATTCAATTGAAAAATTTCGCCGTTTAGAAAAAAATCTAAAATCCCGTACTTTACATATTCCGGCAGTCGGTCAGTTGTTGTTTTCATTTTGAATGGCTGCTCATTAGTCGTTCTTGTAAATAGGGCATCAACTACGTAAGTGGAGTCATATTTAAAAAAGTCTAAGCCTACAAATTCCTTTCTGTCTTCTTCTTTTAAAGGCGATTCGGTGGCGTCTTTATATTGCGCATTTATTTCTCTTTGAAATGGGGTCTCACCTTTAACAGGCTGCTTACCATTATTACAACTTGATAAACACACTAAAACAATAACGAATGTGATAACTAACTTCATTTTAAATATTTTCTTATCAAAAATACAATTTCCAAATATTTTATATACATTTGACAATCAAAATAAAATAAAATGAATAATAACGTCATAATTTGTAGACAATACTGGACATCAAAACATAGATGTTGGGCTTGTTATATATTGTGATGATATAAATATAATATTATACTTTATGTAAAAGTCCAACTTCGAAGTTGGACTTTTTTTATCCAAAATTTTGGATAAAAAATAAAATTAATCAAACTAATGAAAACACTATTCATAAAATATATAAGCACTTTTAAAGGCCTTTCTCCTGAAGTATGGTGGTTGGCTTTAATAACTCTTATTAATAGAGCAGGAACTATGGTAATCCCGTTTCTATCATTATACTTGACAAAAAGCCTGAACTTTTCACTAAGTGATGTGGGATGGATTATGACAGCTTTTGGGCTGGGCTCTGTCATTGGATCTTGGCTTGGTGGCAGATTAACAGATAAAATTGGTTTTTATAAAGTCATGGTTTTTAGTTTATTTGTTTCTGGATTATTTTTTGTCGTATTGCAATTCTTGACCAACTTTACATCTTTCTGGTTAGGCATCTTNTTTGTCATGCTTGTTTCAGATATGTTCAGACCTGCCATGTTTGTTGCGCTCAATTCTTATAGTAAACCAGAAAACAAAACAAGAACGGTCACACTAATAAGACTTGCCATAAACCTTGGTTTTTCTGCTGGTCCAGCCATTGGCGGTATTATAATTATTACCATGAGTTATGGTGGGTTGTTTTGGGTAGATGGTATTACATGTATGTTAGCCGCTTTAGTCCTTTTAAAGGTGTTACACCCAAAAAAATCTAAAACTATAGATGATTTGAAAATAGCTGATCCGCAATCAGCCTATAAGGACAAAGCCTTTTTACTCTTTTTAGCAGCTATGGTTCTATTTGGTATTGTCTTCTTACAATATTTTTCTACAATGCCCCTCTATTATAAAGATGCCCATTATTTAAGTGAACTGGAAATTGGAATATTATTAGGCCTGAACGGATTTTTAATTTTTGTATTTGAAATGCCATTAATAAAGTGGTTAGAAAATTCAAGATTTACAAAATCAGGATTAATGCTTACCGGGGCCCTTTTAACGGGGTTAAGCTTTCTTGTTTTAAATATGACCACATGGGCTGGTATATTAATAATTGGTATGCTGCTCATGACCTTTGGCGAAATGATTGCTTTTCCGTTTTCTAATGCGTTTGCTATGGAAAGAGCAAAAAAAGGGAACCCTGGAGAATATATGGCTTTATATAGCATTTCATTTTCTATTGCCCATATATTTGGACACAATGCCGGTTTGCAGTTAGTTAACGCTTTAGGTTTTGATAAAACTTGGTATTTAGCGGCCATACTTGCTGGCTTCTCTGTATTTTTACTTTTTATTTTGAAACAGAAATTAAAAATTAAGAGATTATAACAAATGATGTTTTTAGAAAAAGATGTTATCATTGTTGGCGGTGGTCCTATTGGCATTGCCTGTGCCTTAGAATGTAAAAAAAGAGGATGGAATTATTTGGTCTTAGAAAAAGGAGCTCTAACAAATTCCTTGTTTAATTACCCAACAAATATGACTTTTTTTTCAACTTCTGAAAAATTAGAAATTAATGACATTCCATTTATAAGTAATAACCCCAAACCTAACCGGGATGAAGCTTTAGAATATTACAGACGTGTGGCAACTTCAAATACATTACAAATCAATTTATATGAATCCGTTACAGCCATTAATAAAGCAGAGAATCTATTCAAAATTGACAGCAACAGAAATCATTATGTCGCCAAAAAAGTAATCATTGCAACCGGATTTTATGATATTCCTAAACTTTTAAATGTACCGGGAGAACTGCTTCCAAAAGTAACACACTATTATAAAGAAGCACATCCTTATACTATGCAAAATGTGATTATTGTTGGAGCGAGTAATTCGTCTGTTGATGCGGCCCTTGAAATTTGGCGCAAAGGGGGCTATGTTACTATGGTAATTAGAGGTAACGATATAGGAGAAAGAGTGAAATATTGGGTAAGACCAGATATTTTAAATAGAATTGAAGAAGGTAGTATAAAGGCCTTTTATAATTCAGAAATCACTGAAATTAAAGAACAGGAAGTAATTCTCTCTACACCTGAAGGCCTTAGAAATATTCCAAATGATTATGTTCTGGCCCTTACCGGATACCAACCCGATTTAAATTTTTTAAAAGCAATCGGGATCCATTTATCTCAAGAGGAAAATAAAATTCCAAAATATAACCCTGAAACCATGGAGTCAAATATTAAAGGGCTCTATTTAGCGGGCGTTATATGCGGCGGGATGGAAACCCATAAATGGTTTATTGAAAACTCACGGGTGCATGCCATACAAATTGTAAAACACATTGAACAACAGATAGACAGGCATTAAATAGTATAAAACATTTCCGGCGTTATTTTATCAAACTCTTTATCTCTTTCTTGCTTGTTTTGATACTTGTCTAAACCACTTTTAATAATTTCCTGCATGTCGTTTTGATCTTTAAGCAATTCATTTTCATCAAAAACCATCGGGTCTTTTTTAGTCAAAAGTTTAAAAACGCGTTTCATTTTCCTATCATCATTAAAATCTAAAATATTAAATTTTACACCAGCAGAGAATGCACCCATTACGGCATTAGCTTCAACTATATAAATTTTATCTGCTAAAAGATTAGCCTCCAGATAATCAGTATTTTCAGCTTTTACCCAAAATAAGTGTTCTCCAGGTTCACATTCATATCTCAAATAGTTTTTATCTTTAAATTTTCCCAGGAATTTTTCACCATCAAAGAAGCGAAAATTCATGACAGCCCCTAAACCTGAAGTACGCATAATATAAATGACTGCTTTGTTCTCTGATGGAGGTTGAAATGTATTTTGAGCATTTACTTTGTAAAAGGGTAACAATAAAATAACTGCTATAAACAAGAAAGTTTTAATAGATCTCATAACATTTTATTTTGTTATCTAAAAATAATAAAAATGAGTCTATTTTACAGGTTTTACTTCATTGTATTTTACCACATGCGACAAAACAATTTGAGTCTTAGTTTCTCCATAAACAATAAGCTGGTCAATAAAAGATTCCAAATGTTTTTGGTTTTTAAAAACGACTTCCATCACTATGTTTTCATTTCCCGTAATTCTATAACAATTTAAAACCTCATCATAAGTTTTTACTTTTTCAAGAAATGGTTTTAACATGCCCATAAATGCCCTTAGTGTTATTAATGCTTTTAACTGATAACCAACGTCTAATGGAGAAACTGAGGTTTTATAGCCTTGTATAATTCCCGCATCTTCCATTTTTTTTATGCGCTCTGAAACTGCTGGAGAACTTATTCCAACAATCTTACCGATAGCAACATTTGATTGCCTGGCGTTTACCTGAAGGCACTTTAAAATCTTCCAATTTAAAGAATCTAATATCATTAAATAAAATTAACTATTAAAACTTAATTATTAAAGTAAATATACAATTTAACTTTAATATTAATAGTATAAATTGTTTACTTGTAAGTAATTTTGATAAAATTGCTTTTAGAAGATGTTACCTGTCATCCCATCACACTTATCTGATTTGCCTATTTATAAAAAGGCCATGGAAATCTATATCTTATCTCGAAGTATCTCCTCTTATATTCAGTATGACCTGATAAACCTAAAACAAGATGGTACCGAAAATACAGATATTTATTTTTCTGGAGATATCATTCAGCAATCAGTATCCTTAGGTCCGGTAATTGTAAATGCAGAATTAGAAAAATATTCTGATAAAAAGTATAAACACATAGAATCTTTACAAAGGCTTACCAGTCTATTATATAAAAATTCTTTTCGTTTAGAATATTCAAATAGTAATGGTAAAGACTTTTTGCCAATTTTAAGAAGTGAATTGAAAAAGTTTAAAAAGCTTCAACGGAACTGGATGTTGACCTTGTAATTTTAATTTTAGTAATCAGCTCTTTTTTAATTACTTAAAACATACATCTTCCTGCTTATTTAAAATAAGACCTTCTATTTGGTAATATTTTTCAGATTTTATGATGTTTAATAACCAATCTACATGGTTTTCAGATTTTCTTTGAAAATTATAATTTAGTGAAGTTTCCATAGTCATATTTTTTTATAAGATTAATAATAGTTACAATAAATTAAGGGACAAGACAAAATTAACGAGGGTAACTGAAACTATAATAACAAAGAATAAGATATTAGTTGTAAGGGCAGATTCTTCCTTTTATCGCAAACCCGAGACCAAATTCAACGATGATATGCAATGCAAAAATGAAAGATTTCACTGAAAAATATCAAGCCAACATTCTTGATTTTTATTAATTCTTTCAAAAATTAGAAATAAAAAAAACACACATAATTAAATGTGTGTTTCCGTTACTATTAGGGAAACCCTATTTCATAACTTATTGTTAAATAGCAATTTAACTATAATTCAACTGAGAAAATTGAATTATTATGTGCAATTTATGACATTACACGTAAAAAAAATTAATAAATTAACTAAAACATTGACAATTATCAATTTTTAATAAAATTTACACTTCTATATATTTTAAATCTAAACGGGATAATGTTTCCGGACGAATATTAAGAAGTGATGCTAAATATTTTTTTGGTAATCGATTTATAACTTTTTGATCAGTAAAGCTTCTGAAGTATTCAAATCGATCTCTAGCATTGGGAATACGAGCCATAAACGAACGATACTCAGAAGATAAATAATATCGTTCCATTAAAACCCTATATAATTCACTCATTTCTTTAAAATGCTTAAGTGCAAAATGCATATCTTCATAACTCAGACTTTCTGTAAAAGTATCCTCTAAACATTGAATATTTTCAAGTCCTGGTTCATTTTTAAAAAAACCGGAAATAGAAGTGACCATTTCATTATCTATACTTATCCAAGTAGTAATATCATTGTCATTGTAATTAAAGTATCCGCGAACCAAACCTTTTCTAATAAGGTGAATTCTATCACAAATCTCGCCACTCCTCGCAATGTGACTACCTTTTTTAAATTTATTAGTAGTCATTCTTTTGGACAGAAAGTTATTTAATTCCTTTGATAATGGAAGAATTGAATTCAGAATAGTGATGCCAAAAATATTATTGTACTTACCAACCACAAAAAAGATGTTTTGTTTAAAAGTATGGAATTTTTATTAATTACAAAACAATAAATTACATCAATAGATGTTCACAAAATGATTACATATTTCTTCTATATTGCCCTCCTACTTCAAACAAAGCGGAAGTAATCTGCCCCAATGAACAAACCTTACACACTTCCATTAAAGCCTCAAAAATATTTTGGTTATGAATGGCACTATTTTGTAATTCTTTCAATAAATCCTCCGTTTTGTTTGCCGCATGTAAATTTTGCAAGGTTTTAATCTGCAATTGTTTTTCTTCTTCCGTAGCCCTAATAACTTCCTTAGGTTGTATGGTTGGAGACCCCTTACTACTTAAAAAGGTATTGACTCCAATTATTGGAAACTCACCATTATGCTTTAAGGTTTCGTAGTACAAACTTTCTTCCTGAATTTTGCTGCGTTGATACATGGTTTCCATAGCACCCAAAACACCACCACGCTCTGTAATTCTGTCAAATTCCAACAACACCGCTTCTTCTACCAAATCGGTTAATTCTTCAATAATAAATGATCCTTGAATGGGGTTTTCATTCTTTGCCAATCCTAGTTCTTTATTAATAATAAGCTGTATGGCCATAGCACGACGAACGGATTCTTCTGTTGGTGTTGTAATGGCTTCATCATAAGCATTAGTATGCAACGAGTTGCAATTATCATAAATAGCATATAAAGCCTGCAGTGTTGTACGGATATCATTAAAGTCTATTTCCTGAGCATGCAGACTTCGCCCTGAGGTTTGAATATGATACTTTAACATTTGAGCACGCTCATTGGCTCCATACTTGTGTTTCATGGCTTTTGCCCAAATTTTTCGTGCCACACGTCCAATCACAGCATATTCCGGATCAATCCCGTTTGAAAAAAAGAAGGATAAGTTTGGTCCGAATTTATTAATGTTCATCCCTCTACTGAGGTAATATTCTACGTAAGTAAACCCATTAGACAATGTTAAGGCCAGTTGCGTAATAGGATTGGCTCCCGCTTCTGCAATATGATACCCAGAAATAGAAACAGAATAAAAATTACGTACTTTATTTTCAATAAAATAATCCTGAACATCACCCATTAAACGCAATGCAAATTCTGTTGAAAATATGCAGGTATTCTGTGCCTGATCTTCTTTTAAAATATCGGCCTGAACTGTTCCTCTAACTTGAGTAATTGTTTTGATTTTAATGTCTTCATAAACTTCTTTAGAAAGCACTTGGTCACCTGTAACCCCTAATAACATTAAGCCTAACCCGTCATTTGTTTCAGGTAATTCGCCATGGTACTGAGGGCGAATTTTACCTTCATATAGCTTTGATATTTTCGCTTCAACTTCCTTTTCTAATCCGTTTTCCTTTATATATATTTCGCATTGTTGATCAATCGCCGCATTCATAAAAAAGCCTAATAACATGGGTGCCGGACCATTTATAGTCATACTCACCGAAGTCAATTCATGGGCCAAATTAAATCCAGAATACAATTTCTTGGCATCATCTAAACAACAAATGGAAACGCCCGCATTTCCAATCTTGCCATAAATATCTGGTCTCAAATCCGGATCATTACCATAAAGTGTCACACTATCAAAAGCTGTAGACAATCGTTTTGCCGGTAAACCTGCACTCACATAATGAAAGCGTCTGTTGGTTCTTTCTGGTCCACCTTCTCCCGCAAACATTCTGGCCGGATCTTCCCCTAAGCGCTTAAAAGGGTATAATCCAGCGGTATAAGGAAATTCTCCAGGAACATTTTCTTGCAAAGCCCAATTTAATATATCCCCCCATGCCTGATATTTTGGCAAGGCTACCTTAGGAATTTGTATATGTGATAACGATTCTGTATGGGTTTCAATTTTTATTTCTCTACCTCGCACTTTGAAAGAATAAATAGGGTTTTTATATTTATTTACCTTTTCGTNCCAGCCTAAAAGTAGTTCCCAGTTATAAGGATCAAGATTTAACTTTACTCTATCAAACTCGCCAAGTAATAACTTTATAAAATCTCTATTTTTATTAACATCTAGAAGTTCTATATCTAATCCAACTTTATCTAACTTTGGATTAGTTCCTAGTATGGATGCCACAGTTTTATAAATACCATAAAGTATTTGAGCTACCTCTGCCTGCTGAACAGCCCCTTTATTATATGCTCTGTTATTTTCTGCAATTTCTGATAAATAGCGTGTCCTTGAAGGTGGAATAATAAAAATCTTTTCACTCATTTCATTTGAAATGGTAAAAGTTGATTTTAGTTCAGCCTTTGTTTTATCAACAATGGTGTCCATAACGGCCTTATAAAGCGTATTCATACCAGGATCATTAAACTGAGACGCAATGGTACCGAAAACCGGTAAATCATCCTGATGGATATCCCATAATTCATGATTTCTCATGTACTGCTTTTTCACATCTCTTAAGGCATCTAATGAGCCCCGTTTATCAAACTTATTGATAGCTACCAAATCTGCAAAATCAAGCATATCTATCTTTTCCAGTTGTGTCGCTGCACCAAATTCAGGAGTCATCACATATAAAGAAACATCACTATGTTCTATAATTTCTGTATCAGATTGACCAATACCGGAGGTTTCTAAAATAATCAAATCATACGCTGCAGCTTTTAAAACTTCAATTGCTTCATGAACATATTTTGACAAGGCTAAATTTGATTGACGCGTAGCCAAACTGCGCATATAAACACGAGGATTGTTAATCGCATTCATACGGATTCTATCGCCTAAAAGAGCGCCACCTGTTTTACGCTTTGAAGGATCAACAGAAATAATTCCAACCGTTTTATTCGGGAAATCAATTAAAAACCGTCTTACCAGTTCATCAACTAATGATGATTTGCCCGCGCCACCTGTACCAGTAATTCCTAAAACGGGTGTTTTAGAGGTTTTGTTCTTAGAATGAATTGCCTCTAAGGTGTTTTTGGCAACATCAGGGAAATTTTCAGCTGATGATATTACTCTTGCAATTTCCTTTGAATCTTTTTTATGTAATGCATCTATATCAATGTCTAAAACATCTCCTATGGCAAAATCTGACTTTTCCACCAAATCATTAATCATCCCTTGCAGGCCCATTTCACGTCCATCATCCGGAGAATAAATACGTGAAATGCCATAATCCATTAAATCTTTTATTTCAGAAGGCAGAATAACACCGCCACCGCCGCCAAATATTTTTATATGTTCAGAGCCCTTTTCTTTTAATAAGTCAAACATGTATTTAAAATACTCATTATGCCCTCCTTGATAAGAGGTCAAGCAAATCGCATTTACATCCTCCTGAATTGCCGTATTCACCACCTCATCTACACTCCTATCATGTCCTAAATGAATTACCTCAACCCCTGTAGACTGAATAATTCTTCTCATAATATTTATTGATGCATCGTGCCCATCAAATAATGACGCTGCTGTAACAATTCTAATTTTATGCTTTGGTTTATAAGGAACGATTTTTTTCATTAATAAAATTATCTATTTTTTGCTCTGCAATTTACGGAATATTCAAAAAAACACACTAATTATCCTTAATTATCTAAAATAAGTATTCAGAACAGAAAGGATTGCATTTTGATACATGTTTAACTCCTAAGCTTATGGATTTTTATCAAATACATGTATGCTGTCACCAAATACAGAAGCTTCATTCATGTTTAACTCCTAAGCTTATGGATTTTTATCAAATACATGTATGCTGGCACCAAATACAGAAGCTTTACAATCATAAAATTGGGGTTATGTATTAATCAAGAGAGAAAAGGGTTCCTTCAATAGCAAAATGATACCCTAAATTTTGAATACTATCCTTTAATGCACTCTTTTCCTTTAAAGCAGGATTGGTATGATTTAAATGTATAAAATAAATTTTTGATTTGGTTTCCAAAGATTCCTCTCCAAATAATTGGACCGTTTCTTCAATAAACGGATGGGGAATATCTTTCATAGGTCTAGATATTTCTCCCTCTTTAAAAAAAGTAGCATCAATAAAGGCATAGTCCACTTTTTTTACTTCCTCAACAATACTTCGCTCCCACAATAGCCATTTATTAATATCGGGAATAAATAAGGCGGATTTCTGTTTTCCTTGAATTTTATAACCAACGGTTTCACTATACTCATCTCTGTGAGGCACTAAAAAAGGGGTTACTTTTAAATCATGGCTCAGTACCACTGCTGAATCATTTTTCATCTCATTTAAATTGATGTTATTAAAAGTAACCAACTGACTCCATGGTCCATTGCTTTCCAAATAACTCTTCATTTTTGGCATTACATAAACCGGAATATTCTTAGAGCCCATGGCTTCAAACCCTAAATACATTAAACCGGTATAATGCCCCATATGTGCATGTGTAAGAAAGACTCCATCAATGACATGACCATTATCTAGATGATTTGCTTTTAAAATTTGTATTTGTTGGGTAAAATCAGGGGTAGCATCAAAAATATATTTTTTATTATTTTCTAAATCTACCAGTCCTAAACAAACAATTAACTTTTTCGATTCTTTACCGTCATAATAGGCTTGACAACATTCTTTGTTACAGTTAACATGAGGAAATCCGGCATCTTGAGCCACTCCCAAAACAGTAATATACTGATTACCAGATACTGAAACCTTTTTATTCTGTTTTGAATTGCAGCTAACAAATAACAAACTTAATGTTATGAAATATAAAAAAACTCTCATCTGTAAAACTTATATTTGCCTAAATATATTAAAACGTCATGATGTTAAGAAAACTATTCGCTTTTGTTCTCATTTTTAATTTAATGTCTTGTGCAGAACTGCAACAGGCAGTAAACCAAATACCACAAGGTAATCCCGTTTTAAGTAATGCTGATATGGCAGCCGGATTACGTCAAGCTTTAGATTTTGGTATAGAGAAACAAGTAAGTAAACTTACCCAAACCGATGGTTTTTATAAAAATGATATGGTGAAAATTTTATTACCAGAAGAACTACAAAAAGTTGATAAAGCCCTAAGAGATATTGGCTTAAGTAGTTTGGCCGATGAAGGAATCAAAGCGCTTAACAGAGCTGCAGAAGATGCCGTAAAAGAAGCCACTCCAATTTTTGTAGATGCTGTTAAAGGTATTACCTTTTCTGATGCCAAAAATATATTATTAGGCAATGATGATGCTGCCACACAATATTTAACAAGCAAAACACAAACGGCTTTGTATGACAAGTTTAATCCTGTGATTAAAAATTCATTCAATAAAGTGGGAGCTGATAAAATTTGGAGCAATTTAATTACTAAATACAATAACATACCTTTTACAACCGATGTCAATCCTGATTTAACAGATTATGTTACCAATGAGGCCTTAAAAGGTGTTTACACCATGATTGCGGTTGAAGAAAAGGATATCAGAACGAAGTTTACTTCAAGAACAACAGATTTGCTTAAGAAGGTATTTGCATTACAGGATTAATTAAAAAATCTTCTTTAAAAGGATCAACTTACTCTACTTTTTTGTACAATCCATCAAAAACTACGGTTATATCCTTGTTGGTTATTGTTTCCCATAATTGACGCACAGAACCATTCTTGTGTCTGGTACTTGTAATGGATTATAAAATGGTTTTCCATTTTTATTGATGGATTCTTCAGATCATAAAATGATTTAATATTGTATGGAAATCATTAAATTACTATCAATACTTATAATTATTAACATAATTTAATACGATATTGTTAATTATAATTTGGATTTATGAAAAATTAATGTATATTTAATTACCTGAAAGTCAACTAGTAAATGAGCAGAATTGACGCTATAAAATCCAATCAAGCAAAACTTAATAAGCAATACAAGCAGCTTGTTGAACAAGCTTACAATGTGCGTCAAACAGATTCTGCTTTAAGTGATATTACTGAATTCAAGGCATTAAAACTACTGAATAAACTTAACAGGTTAAAATTTCTTTGCAGGGAGCAAATGAATTCCTTGATCTAAATTTATCAATTCTTTAACTTTTATATTACATCTGATTCATCTTACTGCCCGTATTTTATATAAAAAGGAATTATGAGCACACAATATTGTCGCGTTGGAAAAATTATACCAAGCATAGAAACAGAATCAGAATTTATTGAAAATTCTATGGTCTTATCAAAGATAGTGGACTTGAATGATCCTTCAGAAAATGACTTATGAAAGTTTATTAAGAATAACTTCCATTTGAGTTTGTAATTGTGACGCTTTTAAGCTTGCCTCAGAAGCAAAATTTTCATTATTAGAAGCATAAATGATGCCCCTGGAAGAATTTATAAGTAACCCAATATTTTTTGTAATTCCGTACTTACATACCTCCTCCAAACTGCCTCCTTGAGCACCTACCCCAGGAACCAACAAGAAACTATCAGGTATTATTTTCCTAATCTCAGCCAGAAATTCAGCCTTTGTAGCACCAACCACATACATTAAGTTTTCTGAATTATTCCAAGATTTTGAAGTTGCTAGCACAGTTTTATATAATTCTACACCTTCCATTCTTTTTGTTTGAAAATCATAAGCACCTTCATTTGAAGTTAATGCTAAAAGAATGGTGTGTTTATTTTTAAAGGACAAAAATGGCTCCACTGAATCTTTACCCATATAAGGTGCAACCGTTACACTATCAAAGCCCAAATCTTCGAAAAAAGCTTTAGCATACATCTTACTGGTATTACCAATATCACCACGTTTTGCATCAGCAATGGTAAAGAGGTTCGGGTAATTTATATTTAAATAATTAATGGTTTTTTCTAAGGCCTTCCATCCTTTAATGCCTTGAGCTTCATAAAAAGCCGTATTAGGTTTATAGGCCACACACAAATGATGCGTCGCATCAATAATTGCTTTATTAAATTCAAAAATAGGATCTTCCTCATCTAATAGATGTTGAGGAATCTTTTTTAAATCGACATCCAACCCTATACAAAGAAAGGATTTTTTTTTATGTATTTCTCTAACTAACTGTTCTATAGTCATCGCGCAAAAAAACCTCAGTTACGAGGCCATATATTTTAAATCATATCATTATTTGCTTTCAACTTCTCTGTGTTTTCAGCTAATTGCAACTCATCAATAATTCTTTGAATATCTCCATTTACAATATTTGATAAATCATAAAGTGTCAGCCCTATTCTGTGATCGGTCACACGACCTTGCGAATAATTATACGTTCTAATTTTAGCGCTTCTATCGCCAGAAGTTACCATAGAACCACGTTTTGCAGCATCTTCGGCATTCTTTTTGGCGAGCTCCATTTCATACAACCTGGACCTTAGCACTCTAAAAGCTTTTTCTTTGTTTTTATGCTGTGATTTTTGATCCTGACATTGAGCCACCAAACCTGTTGGTATATGGGTTAGACGTACGGCAGAATACGTGGTATTTACCGACTGCCCGCCAGGACCAGAAGAACAGAAAAAATCAATTCGCACATCTTTTGGATTCACCTCAACGTCAAACTCTTCAGCTTCTGGAAACACCATTACAGTGGCAGCACTGGTATGCACACGCCCTTGCGTTTCCGTTTGTGGTACGCGTTGCACACGATGGACTCCCGCTTCAAATTTTAATGTACCGTAAACATCCTCTCCACTCACCTCAAATTGAATTTCCTTAAATCCACCGTTAGTGCCTTCACTAAAATCTACTACATCAACTTTCCAACCTTTACTTTCACAATATTTTGAGTACATTCTAAACAAGTCTCCTGCAAAAATACTGGCTTCATCCCCCCCAGTTCCAGCTCTTAATTCAACCACGGCATTTTTAGTATCTTCAGGATCTCTTGGTATTAGCAGAAATTTTATTTCATCCTCTAGCTTAGGAATTCTGGCTTTAACTTCTTCATATTGCATTTTTGCCATATCAACCATTTCTGGATCACCACCTTCTGAAATAATTTCTTCGGCCTCAGTCAAATTAGCCATCAGTGTCATATATTCCTCTCGCTTTTCAACAAGCACCTTCAAATCTTTGTATTCTTTATTTAAAGCTATATAGCGCTTCTGATCTGTCATGATATCCGGCTGAATGATTAAATCACTTACCTCATCAAAACGCTGTTTTACTATTTGTAATTTCTCTAACATTACTTTTATTACTTGTTGAGCAAAAATACGATAATTTATGTATTTTAATAGGCATTAAAACTTGTATAACAATTAATTTTGAAATCCACTAATAAGTCATATTTGATTAAAAAAATAAGAAAACTTAAAGTAGGACTATTTAAAAATTATGTACAAAGCCAATTGCTAAATATTGTTTCCATTGCACTTTAGCGCCGGCTTTTTCAAATTCACCTTCAATTTCTGTAGGCTTTTTAGTTTTCACATCATCATCATAAATAATATGAGAACCAAAAGTTGCTTTGATAAAATTATTGACTTTAAAATCAAAATTAATTTGCCAATCCACATCAATGTTCCCAAAGCTATTTATATAATCGGAGTATAGGCTAATGAGGTTTCTTAAAGAAACATTTTCAACCACCGCCATTTCATAAGTGTTTGTGATTAAAATACCAACTTCATTGTGAATACGTTTTCCTGGGATAATCACATTCCCATCTGCATCCAGAACTGCAGGGGTTACTCCAAAGGCACCAGCATTGGCCAAATCTTCATCTAAAACAAAGGTTGTTTTTACAGTTAATGGTGAAAAATAAAGAGATAATTCATCAATACGTTTACCATATTCCATACCGCCACCAAAAAACAAATATCCCGGAGCCATTAAACTGGAAATGGGTTTACTTATATCAGGATATTGAAAACCATTTGTAAATTGTGTTTTAAAATTAAGTCTGGCAGAATAAAACCAGTTTGATAATCCATCGGGCCGGTAACCCAAATTTGAATTAATTTCAAACAAATCTTCAGTCTTTCTTAATTCTTGTTCTTGTTGCTTATTGATTCCATATCTAATAACCAATTTGTTTTTCCATGAAAAATATTTATCTCTATAATTCATATTAGATTCTGCATTGGCTAAAGCCGAAATGGAATTACTTCCTCCAGAATTCCAATTAACAAAAGTCACTTCACTGACATCTATTCCTACCCTGTTATTTTTAATCCATTCAGGACGATACGCAAAATCCTCATCCGGTTTATCTCTCATAAAGACTGAGATAGGTTGGGCAAAAAAAGAATGACACAACAAATAAAAAGGGACCAATAAAAACGTTTTCATGCTAATTCTTACAAAATAAATTTAGTATCTAAACTCCCCAAACTCACTGTTTATTGTGAGTTCTGCTTTGTTTGACGTCAGAACGCGTCCAATAATTTGGGCGTCCACAGAGAACGATTTTGAAATTTCGATAATATCTTCTGCAATTTCAGGAGTCACGTAGAGTTCCATTCTGTGACCACAATTAAAAACCTGATACATTTCTTTCCAGTCTGTTTTTGATTGTTTCTGTATCAATTTAAATAAAGGAGGTATTGGAAACATATTATCCTTTATGATATGTAGATTTTTTATAAAATGTAAGATTTTAGTCTGAGCTCCCCCAGAACAATGAACCATACCGTGTACCGTATCACTTTGATATTTTGATAATATCGTTTTTATAATTGGCGCATAGGTTCTAGTTGGTGAAAGCACTAGCTGTCCGGCATCAATTGGTGAGCCTTCAACTTCATCAGTCAATTTCATATTTCCAGAGTACACCAAATCACTGGGCACTGCAGCGTCAAAACTTTCAGGATATTTATCAGCTAAATATTTGCTAAACACATCATGTCTTGCCGATGTTAACCCATTACTACCCATTCCGCCATTATAAGATTTCTCATATGTTGCCTGACCAGAAGAGGACAAACCTACAATAACATCACCGGCTTTTATATTTGCATTATTGATCACGTCTGCACGTCTCATTCTGGCAGTTACGGTTGAATCCACAATAATGGTGCGCACCAAATCACCAACATCAGCTGTTTCACCTCCCGTTGAATGAATAGTAACACCAAAAGATTTTAAATCAGAAATAAGTTCTTCAGTTCCATTAATAATGGCCGAAATTACTTCTCCAGGAATGATATTTTTATTCCTTCCAATAGTCGATGACAACATAATATTATCAACAGCTCCAACACATAATAAATCGTCAATATTCATAATTAAAGCATCTTGAGCAATGCCTTTCCATACGGAAAGGTCTCCAGTCTCTTTCCAATACATATAAGCTAAAGATGATTTTGTACCGGCTCCATCAGCATGCATAATCAAACAATACGCCTCATCATTGGTTAAATAATCCGGAACAATTTTACAAAATGCCTGAGGGAATAATCCTTTATCAACGTTTTTAATGGCGTTATGAACATCTTCTTTTGAAGCAGAAACACCTCTAAGTGCATAACGTTTACTAATTTCTTGACTCATGAATCTATTTTGTGTTTTGAAATGCAAAAGTAAGGATTGTTTACTTTTTACTTTCACTTTTTACTATTGAATTTAATTTATCCACTATAAATTAAAAAGACCTGAAAAACAGGTCTTTTTAATCATTTTTAAATGTTATCGAGTAAATAATAATTCTCTGTACTTTGCAAGTGGCCAAATTTCATCATCCACTAACAATTCAAGTTTATCACAATGATACCGGATATCGTCAAATAATGGTTTTACATTAAAACAGTAGGCATGAGCTCTTTTTTCAATATCTGTAATGGCATTTGCTTTCTTTCTTTCGTTAGTCATTTTAGTAACATTTGTATTAATTCCTTCTATATGACTTGAAATTTCTTCAATTAAATTTCTCTGTTCTTTTGATACTCCATGATATTTTTCTTCAAAAATATCCTTTAGTCCTGTAACATTTTTAATCAATACATTTTGATATTTTACTGCTGTAGGGACAACATGATTGCGAGCAATATCTCCAAGAACCCGACCTTCAATCTGAATGTGCATAATGTATTCTTCAACTTCAATTTCATATCGAGCTTCCACTTCCACCTTACTCATAACATTCATTTCTTCAAATAATGCAATGGCTTTTTTAGAGACTCTTGCTTTTAAAGCTTCAGGTGTGGTTTTATTATTGCTTAATCCTCGCTTTTTTGCTTCAATAGCCCACGCTTCTCCATAACCATTACCTTCAAACAAAATATTTCTTGAGGCCTTAATATATTCTCTTAAAATATTAAAAATAGCTTCATCCTTTTTTAATCCTTTTGAATCAATTAACTTATCAACTTCTATCTTAAAATCCTTTAATTGCTTAGCCACAATAGTATTTAAAACAGTCATTGGGTTTCCGCAATTTGCTAATGATCCCACCGCTCTGAATTCAAATTTATTACCTGTAAAAGCAAATGGAGAGGTTCTGTTTCTATCAGTATTATCAAGCAGAACATCTGGGATCTTACCAACTACATTCAACTTTAAATCTGTTTTCTCTTCAGGACTTAATTTTCCTTTTGTTACCCCTTCAAGTTCTTCTAACACCTTTGTTAATTGCTGCCCGATAAAAACTGAAATAATGGCAGGGGGGGCTTCATTGGCTCCTAATCTGTGATCATTACTGGCAGATGCAATAGCTGCTCTTAACAGTTCTTCATTATCATAAACTGCTTTAATAGTATTGATAAAAAAGGTTAGAAACTGTAAATTACTCATGGGTGTTTTCCCGGGTCCCAACAGATTGATTCCAGTGTCTGTTGATAAAGACCAGTTATTATGTTTTCCTGAACCATTGATGCCTGCAAATGGTTTTTCATGCAATAACACTTTAAAATTATGACGTGAGGCTACTCGGCCCATAATATCCATTAATAAAGAATTATGATCAACCGCTAAATTCACTTCTTCATAAATAGGTGCCAACTCAAACTGATTCGGAGCGACTTCATTATGTCTAGTTTTAACCGGAATTCCTAAGAGCATACATTCCTTCTCTAAATCACGCATAAAATTCAGCGCTCGTGTAGGGATAGATCCAAAATAATGGTCATCCAGTTGTTGCCCTTTGGCAGAAGAATGACCCAACAATGTTCTTCCTGTAAGAATAATATCAGGACGTGAATACGCCAGAGCTTTGTCTATTAAAAAATATTCTTGTTCCCAGCCTAGAGACGAAGTTACCTTTTTAACATTTTTATCAAAATATTTACAGACGGCTGTTGCCGCATTATCAACAGCATGAAGCGCTCTTAATAAGGGTGTTTTATAATCAAGAGCTTCTCCTGTATAAGCAACAAAAATAGTTGGAATACACAAAGTAGTACCATATATAAAAGCCGGAGAGGTTGGGTCCCAGGCAGTATAACCTCTTGCTTCAAAGGTGTTTCTGATGCCTCCATTAGGAAAACTGGAAGCATCTGGTTCCTGTTGTACCAGTTGATCACCTCCAAATTTTTCAACAGACAAGCCTCCACCTATCGTTTCAAAAAAAGCATCATGTTTTTCCGCAGTGATTCCTGTTAATGGTTGAAACCAGTGCGTATAATGTGTCACCCCTTTAGATAAAGCCCAGTCTTTCATTGAAGAAGCTACTTGATCAGCAATATTTCGGTCTATTTTAGTACCATGTTCTATGGCACTTTTAACGCCCTTATAAGCATCTTTTGATAAGTGCTGACGCATAGCGGTTTCATCAAAAACATTTTTTCCAAATAAATCAGATCGTCTCTCCTTTTCCTCTACAGGAACCGGCGTGTGAGACATAGATTCTTTTAACGCGTGAAATCTTAAAATTGACATTTTTTATAAATATTAAAAAGGTTAAAATTTGTTTGCCAAAAATAAAAATCAAAATCATCACAGAACCAATTTAAAAAAATATTTTATTAACAATTTTACAATATTTCTACAAAAAAATATTTTTTTTATCAAAATCACTCAAAAAAAATAGGGTCTAAATAAAAATAACAATGAATCTTATTAAAACACCCCTATATATTTTAGAGAATAAAGAAATAATATATATTTGCCTCACAATTAATTTTTATATCTATTTAAAATATTCATTATGGCAAAAATTAAACTAGAGTACATTTGGTTAGATGGTTATTTACCAACACAAAACCTTAGAAGTAAGACTAAAGTTGAAGAGCATGAAAACTTCAAAGGAACACTTGAAGAAATTGGAAACTGGTCTTTTGATGGTTCCTCAACTAAGCAAGCATTAGGTGGGTCTTCTGATTGTGTTTTAAAACCAGTAGCTATTTATCCGGATCCACAGCGTGTTAATGGCTGGTTAGTAATGACAGAAGTAATGAATGCTGATGGTACGCCTCACGTTTCTAACGGTAGATGTACTATTGATGATGATAATGATGATTTCTGGTTTGGTTTTGAACAGGAATATTTTATCATGGATGTTAGAACGGAATTACCATTAGGATTTCCAAGAGGTGGTTATCCAAAACCGCAAGGCATGTATTACTGCTCTGTAGGAGGTTTAAATACACATGGTCGCGTTTTAGTTGAAGAGCATGCTGATTTATGTATTAAAGCAGGTTTAAACTTTGAAGGTATTAACCAAGAAGTTGCCTGTGGACAATGGGAATTTCAGTTATTTGCTAAAGGCGCTAAAAGAGCGGGTGATGAAATTTGGGTAGCAAGATATTTATTAGACAGATTAACTGAAAAATACAATTACTATATTGAATACCATCCAAAACCACTTGGAGACACAGACTGGAATGGTTCTGGCATGCATGCAAATTTCTCTAATACTTTGATTAGAACCAGTGGTTCTGAAGCAACAATAAGAAAAATTTGTGAAGCTTTCAGACCTGTAACAAAAGAGCACATTGAAGTTTATGGAGCTTTTAATGACCAGAGATTAACTGGAAAACATGAAACAGCCTCTATTCACGATTTCTCATTTGGTATCTCAGACAGAGGTGCTTCCATACGTATCCCTCTTTATACTGTCTCAAAAGGATGGAAGGGTTATTTAGAAGATCGCAGACCAGCGTCAAATGCTGATCCATATAAGGTTGCAGCGAGAATTATTAAAACTGTTAAATCCGCAAAAGTTTAATAATACTGTAAAATTGTTCATAAAAAAGTGCTGTTACAATTAGTAGCAGCACTTTTTTTTTAATTATACGGACTCCTTTCTATTTAGTACTGAATACCATAACGATGAAAATACTATAAGCTAAAACTAACAGAAATCCTTTAAACTTATTAATTTCAAAACGCTTCTTAATATATGACAGTGGAAAAAGAATGAGTGCAAACCCAATCATCCATAAAATGTCATTGGACAATATTTGAGGTTCTGTAACCGGTATAGGATGAATGATTGCTGTTAATCCTAATACAGAGCCAATATTAAAAATATTTGAACCAATTAAATTTCCTAATGAGATGGCTTTTTCCTGCCTGGCCGCAGCAATAATTGAAGCTGCAAGCTCCGGAACACTGGTGCCAACTGCAATTAAAGAAACCCCAATTACTGCTTCACTAACACCTGCTGACAAGGCTATTTGTTTAGCACCATCAAGCAACCACTCACTTCCAAAGAAAAGTGCGGCGGCACCTATTAACAACCAAACAATAATTTTAAAATTTGAGACTACCGCCAGAGTTTCATCAACTTCATCTAAAATATCACTTTCTCTTGAGCTTCTCATTAAAAAAATAATAAAGAGAACAATTGCTACGAATAATATGAGACCTTCAAGACGGCTTAACAGATTATCATTCTTTAAGAAATAATATAAGGCCATCGAAAAAATCATCAATGCCGGCCAGTTTTTTTTATAAAATGAATTGTCCACCACAATGGTGCCTACCATTGCAGTTAAACCTAAAACTAAACCAATATTAGCGATGTTAGATCCAATCACATTATTAAGAGCAATGGCAGGAGAACCTGTAAGAGCCGCTTGCAAACTCACAATTAATTCAGGCACTGAGGTAGCAAAAGAAACTACAGTCATACCAATAATCATTTTGGAAATATTAAACTTAAAAGATAATGCTACCGATGATCTTACTAAAAACTCACCTCCTATAACTAATAAAATAAAACCTAAAATTACCCAAACGATACTCATAAAAAATATTTTTTTGCGAAGATAACATTTTTCCCTTCTAAGCTTTAAAATTTTTGAATTACCGGAAAAAGACATGTACTAATCACTTTTAAAACTTAAAATTTAGTTAAATAACTACACTTGTAGTTGTATAACTAAAATTATAGTTATAAGTTTATGTCGAAGTTTTAGAATACCTATTATTTTGCCTATTAAAATAAAATTAACCGTGACTATGGAAAAGCTAACCAACAAAGAAGAAGAAATTATGCATATTTTATGGAAGCTTGAAAAAGCCTTTGTAAAAGATGTATTAGCAGAAATAAAAAAAGACAAACCCCATTACAACACCTTATCTACCATTATAAGAAATTTAGAAGAGAAAGGTTATGTTAGCTATCATGCTTATGGCAAAACACATCAGTACTTTCCCATTATAAAAAAGGAAGATTACAGAAAGCAATTTATGACTCTGGCCATAGATAACTATTTTAATAACTCCTATAAAAATATGGTTTCCTTTTTTGCTAAAGAGGAAAAAATAAGCGTTGATGAGTTAAAAGAAATAATTGCACTTATTGAAAAAAATAATTAATCATGGAATATTTACTTAAAGTTAGTGCGGTTACCGTTATTTTTTATGTATTCTATAAAATATTCTTACAACGTGACACTTTTTTTGAATCCAATAGATGGTTTTTATTAATCGGATTAATAACCTCCGTTTTCATTCCTCTTTTTGTCATCCCAATTTACGTGGAACAAACGCCGGTTTCATTAGATGCTTTTGTTTTTACAGAAGATGCTGTTATAACAAATAACAATAGTTCCATTAATTTATTATCTCTTTTAAAGACTGCTTACTTTTTAGGAATCTTTCTTTTCACTTTAAGATTTATGCTTCAATTGAAATCTTTATTCCCTCTATTAATCACAAGTGAAACTCAAAAATTAGGGCGTTTTAAGTTTTTAAAAACTCAGGAAAATATTTCTCCCTTTTCATTTTTCAATTACATCGTTTATAATCCACAGCCATTTAATGAAACAGAGTTAGAGCAAATTATTTCACATGAAAAAGTGCATGTGCAACAATATCACACCATCGATGTTATTTTGGCACAAATAGCCTGTATAGCCTTTTGGTTTAACCCCTTTATCTGGCTTTATAACAACGATTTAAAGCAAAATCTGGAATTTATTGCTGATAAAACCGCCATAAATGATGCAAACTGTAAAAAAAGTTATCAATATACCTTATTAAAAACAAGTGTGCCGAAACATCATTTGGCCCTAACAAATAATTTCTATAATTCATTAATCAAAAAACGAATCGTTATGTTACACAAATCAAAATCAAAAAAAATTAATTTATTGAAGTACAGTTTAATCATACCTGTATTAGGGCTCTTTTTAATGAGCTTTAACACCAAAGAAGTGATTATTGAGAATACTGCTCTTCCTGTTAAAAATGAAAAAAATATAAATTCTGAATTATTACAGATTAATCAAGAACCTTATAAGGTTATTATCACAAAAGACGCATCAAAAGAAGATTTAGACAAAATAAAAGCTCAAGCCAAAAACAAGGGCGTAACTCTTAAATTTAAGGGTATAAAAAGAAATTCTAAAAATGAAATTATAGCAATTTCAGCAAGTTTTAAAAATACCAATGGTTCTGGTAATTATTATTTAACTGGTGACGAACCTATTAAACCATTTGCCTACTATCGAGATATAAATTCCTTTGGTTTTAAAGGAATATCAGAAAAATCTAATTTAAAAAAAGTGGTTTTTATATCTGAAGACGGAGAAAAACATATGTTAAACCAAACAGATACGGATGATAATGTGTTTGTTTTTTCAACTGGTGATGGCAACGAAGACCAAATGGAAATCGAGAAATTTATTATAAAAGGTGGCGATTCTCTTCATATTAAAAAAATGGATTCACATGATAAAATCCTCTTTATCACAAAAGATGGAGACGACAAAAAAGGTCATAAAGTCATAAAAATAAAAACGGATGGAACTGACGATGATTTAACATGGACAACTAAAGAAGATGAAGAAATTATATTTATAGCAAAAGATGATGACACCATAAAGAAACATAAAGTTGTTCAAATTAAAACTGACGGGAAAGAACCTTTATTTATGGTTGATGGCAAAGAAATTACCAGAGAAGAAATGAACAACATCAACCCTGAAACTATTGATAAAGTGGAGGTTTTAAAAGGCGATGATGCGACAGAAAAATATGGTGATAAAGGCAAAAGTGGCGTTGTTTTAATTACCACAAAAAAGAAAAACTAAGCAATCTAATTAATAGCTATTTTAAAGGTTGAGCTAATAAAACTCAACCTTTATTTTTTATACTATTTAACAATAATTTTCTTTAAACTTGATTGATCGTCAGACGTTATTTTTAATATATACATCCCTGCCGATAAATTATAATCTACATAAGTATCTTGA
>BS_KBA_SWE02_21mDRAFT_10000078_pt1 | contig 31038 bp, 29 predicted proteins | sample BalSeasSWE02_21m_FD_9196 | JGI IMG/M metagenome (IMG submission 9196)
TATTCCATTAAAAATGCATCGTGCCCATGAACCGAATTAATTTCATTATAGGTTACATTTGGATGCGTTAATGCCAATTGTTTGTGTGTTTCTTTGTTTTCCTCAGCAGTAAAAAACAAATCGGAATCCACCCCAATAATGTGAATATTGGCTTGAATAGAATCTAAAATACTTTCATCTCTTCCTTTGGTAACATCTATAGACCTTAACAATTGATTCATCAATCTATAAGCGGAAAGCTGAAAACGTTCCTGTAATTTTTTACCGTGATGCAACAACCAGCTTTCTACATTAAAAATCTGCAATTCATCATTTTTTGAACGTTGAAAGCGTGCTTTAAAAGATTCAGGTGTGCGATAACACAACATCGCATGCATACGTGCATCATGAACAGGATTACTCGAATTTACCAAGAACTGTTCTTGAATTTGACAATTGGCAATAAGCCAATCTGTCGATTTCCAATCGGTTGCAATTACTATTAAATGTTGAGTAACTAGTGGATTAATTACTGCCATTTCCCAAGCAATTCCTCCACCTAAAGAACCACCAATTAAGGCGAAAAGCTTTTTAATTTTTAGTGCTTTTAAACCCAATAAAAAGATATTTGCAATATCTCGCGTTTCAAAATCTTTATAATTTTCAATTACAAATCCGTCGTACCCATTTCCAGGAATGTTAAACGACAAAATAGTGTATTGACTGGTATCTATAACCCTTTTTTCTCCAACCAAATCAATCCACCACCCATTTTCTCCTGCAACATTGCTATTGCCTGTTAAAGCATGATTTACTAAAATAATTGGTGCCGTAAACAATGCTTTCCCAAAAACCTCATACGAAAGCTGAATATGCTCGTTATTTATTCCTTTTTCAGAAATAAAATTATGAAGGGTAATATGTTGCAATTGATTCATTAATAACTAATTATCATTTATTATTGTCATTCAGAATGACAGTTTGTTTTATAATTATTGTTATGAGAAAAGCTTAAAATTACTGCCGTAATTTTATTTAAGTTATCTATCCATAATGGGTAGAATTTAGCACCTTCTTTAATAGTAAAGGGTTGCTAAGGCTTCAACGGGTCTATTCCCTCTGCCTTTCTTGATAACAATAGTCAATAAGTTTATGAACTAAGGCGCAAATAAACGCAATAAATTGTTCTCACACAAAAATTTACTTCAAATTATTTTGCTTGTTTGCCCACTTTTGAAAACGCTTCTTCCAAATCATTTTTCAAATCTTCAATATCTTCAAGGCCTACCGACAAACGAATTAAATCTTGTGTAACACCAGATGCAATTTGCTGCTCTTCAGTTAACTGCTGATGCGTTGTACTTGCCGGATGAATAATCAACGATTTTGTATCTCCAATATTTGCCAATAATGAAAATAGTTGAGTAGCATCGGTTACTGTTTTTGCCGCTTCAAATCCTCCTTTTAGACCAAAAGTAACCAATCCGCTTTGCCCATTTGGTAAATACTTTTTAGCCAATGTATGGTATTTACTGCTTTCTAACCCAGGATAGTTTACCCAAGCTACTTCTTCTCTGTTTTCTAACCATTTTGCCAATTCTAATGCATTGGTGCTGTGTTGTTTGATACGTACTGGCAAGGTTTCCAATCCTTGAATAATTTGAAATGCGTTAAACGGACTTAAAGCGCCTCCAAAATCACGCAATCCTTCTAAAATTAATTTAAACGTAAAAGCGGCAGCACCCAAAGCTTCACTGTAAACCAAACCGTGATATCCGGCTGATGGCTCAGTAAATTCTGAAAATTTTCCATTGGTCCAATCAAAAGTACCAGCATCAATAATGGCACCACCTAATGAATTACCTTGTCCGCCAATATATTTTGTCAACGAATGAATCACCAAATTTGCTCCGTACTTGATAGGATTTAACAAGGCTGGACTTGCAACGGTATTATCCACAATAAAAGGCACACCTGCGGCTTTTGATTCTTTAGCAATGGCTTCTAAATCTAGTACGTCTAATTTTGGATTTCCTAAAGATTCAACAAAAAATGCCCTTGTATTTTCTTTAACAGCTTTCTTGAAGTTTTCTGGGTTTGAAGCATCTACAAACGTAGTTGTAATTCCCAATCTTGGCAAAGTAACATTTAACAAGGTAAATGTTCCACCATACAAACTACTTGAAGCTACAATATGATCACCTGCTTTTAATAAGGTTAACAATCCTGTTGAAATCGCTGAAGTTCCTGACGCGAAAACCACTGCTCCAACACCTCCTTCAATGGCGGCTAAACGTTGTTGTAAAATATCGTTGGTTGGATTGTTCAATCTTGTATAAATAAACCCTAATTCTTTTAATGAAAATAAATTTGCAGCATGTTCTGTATCGTTAAAAACATACGATGATGTTTGATAAATTGGCACCGCTCTGGTTCCTCCTGTTTTAGTAGTGTCGTGTCCGGCGTGTAATGCTTGTGTTGAAATTTTTTGAATACTCATAATTATATTTTTTTACTGTTTTTGTTTAAATTTTAAATAAAAAAGTCCCTTTGGTTTTAGGCATTACCAAAGGGACTTTTATCTATATCGATTTTATTTTTCCATTTATTTTTGGCAATACCATATCATTGTGTTACGCATCATTTGCATACACATTATAACTTGGTTCGACCTGTTTTTTTTGAAACTTGAATTCATTTTTTTTGTTATAAAATAAAAAACCTCTGATTGCTCAGAGGTTTTTTATATTGTTTTATATTATTAAGTTTTAAACAATAGCAGCCTCTGTGTAAATTTTACACATCATACCACGCATTTTGTTAAACTTAATTGTCATTTTTTTTCTTTTAATGCCACAAATGTAATCACAAAATTTAAATATGCAAGAACTTTTTAATTTATTTTAATTCAGCGTGACCAAAACTCACCGAAAAATCTACACACCAAACATTTACATATTTTAACTTTTTTAAATCGGTATTTGCAGGAATTGCATACGTGAAACTACCTTCAATCCCTTTTAAATCACCCAAATTTACATATTCAGTAGCATTTACATCACTAGATAAATACAGTAACAATTTTGGCCCGTTATCGGTTTTAAAATTAGTTAATGAAAGTTCTGTATTTTTATCGTTTACAGAAGCTTTTCCTGAAGTTGGGTGCGCTCCCGACATGAAATCTCCCATAACAGCCATTGGCATTTCAACAACAATAACAACTTCTTCTTCAATTTCCATAGAATTTTCTGGCATAGAATCATCATCATTTCCTGAACAACTTGCAAACAAAACTGCAAAACAACAAAGGGTAATTACTTTTTTCATATTTGGTAAGTTTTTCAATTGGTCGAAACATAAAATGGTTACTTACACCTCTATTCATTTTTATTCAAAAAAAAACCTCTGAAAAATCAGAGGTTTAAATTTTATATGCTTTGCACTTACGCAGAAAATTCCGCACCACTTGCAGCAACATTTCTATCAATGCTACGCATTAAGCCTTGTAATACCTTACCTGGACCAACTTCAATAAATTCAGTTCCGCCATCGGAAATCATTTGTTGAATAGATTGTGTCCAACGCACTGGCGCTGTTAATTGTGCTCTTAAATTTTCTTTAATTTCTGAAGGATTTGTAACTGCTTTCGCTACCACGTTTTGGTAAACAGGACACGTTGGATTGCTAAAAGTAGTCGCTTCAATGGCTGCTGCTAATTCTTCACGAGCAGGCTCCATTAATGGTGAATGAAAAGCACCCCCAACAGGTAATTTTATAGCTCTTTTTGCGCCTTTTTCTAATAAAACTTCGCAAGCTTTATCAATCGCAGCAATTTCACCTGAAATTACCAATTGACCCGGGCAGTTGTAATTTGCTGCAACTACAACGCCATCAATACTTGCACAAACTTCTTCAACCGTAGCGTCGTCTAAGGCCAATACTGCAGCCATTGTAGACTCTTGAGCTTCACAAGCTTTTTGCATAGCCAAAGCTCTTTTTGATACTAATTTCAATCCATCTTCAAAAGTTAAAACACCATTTGCAACCAATGCAGAAAGTTCGCCTAAAGAGTGACCCGCTACCATTTCTGGTTTAAAATTGTCACCCAATGTTTTGGCTAAAATTACCGAATGTAAAAAGATTGCTGGCTGCGTTACTTTTGTTTGTTTTAACTCTTCAGCAGTACCTTCAAACATAATTTTTGTGATTTCGAATCCCAAAATTTCGTTTGCCTGTTCAAAAAGTTCTTTTGCTAAAGGTGAGTTGTTGTATAAATCTAATCCCATTCCTGAGAATTGCGCTCCTTGACCTGGAAAAATATATGCTTTCATAATAAATTATTTCTGTTAAAATTTCAAAATGCAAAAATAGGAATAATTTGCTATATTCGTATCAACTAACTAAGAATGAATCAAAAACTAAAATCAGAAGCTTTTACTATTTACCTCATTTTAGCATCGATGTTTATCGCTGCTTTGGTAGCTTCAAACCTGATTTTTCAGAAATTTTTTTACTGGAATCCGTTTGGGTTTTTTCGTTTTGAATTGTCTGTTGGTATTTTACCTTACCCAATTACTTTTTTAATTACTGATATTATTTCAGAAATTTATGGCAAAAAGAAAGCCAATCAGGTTGTAATTGCCGGAATTTTCGCATCGTTTTTCTCAATAATTATTATTTTAATTGCCAATTACACACCTGCTATTGAAAGTTCACCAATTGATAATTTTATTTTCACAAAGGTTTTTGGATTGTCACCCATTGCAGTTTTAGCCTCTATGTTAGCTTATTTATTTGCACAATTTATTGACATTCGGATTTTCCACTTTTGGAAACAAAAAACAAAAGGAAAACACCTTTGGCTACGTAATAACTTTTCCACTTTTTCATCACAATTTATTGATACACTTACTGTTGTAACATTACTTTGCGTTTTTGGAGTATTGCCGTGGAGTTTGTTTACAACCTTAATTATTAGCGGATTTTTGTTTAAAGTAATTATTGCACTTTTAGATACGCCAATTCTATATTTTATTGTGTATTTATTTAGAAGTAGATTTCAACTAAAAGAAGGAGAGGAAATTCAATTATTTGACTAAACTTTCAACCAAAGCCCACCAACTGTAAATCTCTAAATAAGATTGACTGCTTTTTTTAAAATATATATCGTTTCTTAATTATCGCTTCGTCGTAGTTTATCTTGAGGGTCGCCGAAAGGCTCAGTGACCAGTAATTTTTAAACTTCTAATATCTAACGCCGCACATCTAACTTTCAAACTTTAGACTTACTTTAACGGACGTTTTTTAATCATGCCGCCTTTGGTATCTTTAATGCTATTCATAATAATAAAGGCATTCTCATCAATTTTATCAATTTCAGTTTTGAGATTGGCTATTTCTAAACGGGTAACAATGGTATATAAAATATCGTATTGTGTAATTGGTAAATCTGGTCTTTCAAATCCACCTTTACCCTGATAAACAGTAACACCACGTCTTAAATCTTCAGTAATCATCAATCTAATTTTTTCACTACGAACAGAAATAATGGTAATACCTGTATATTCTTCAACACCTTCAATTATAAAATCAACAGTTTTTGCAGCTGCCATATAGGTTAACATGGCGTACAAAGCGACTTCAATGGATAAAATATAGGCCCCAAATGAAAATATAATAATGTTGAAAATTAAAATAACATCCCCAATGGTTAAACCTGTTTTTTTACTTAAATAAATGGCCAAAACCTCTGTACCATCAATTACGGCACCACCTCTAATGGCTAATCCTATACCAGCTCCAAGAAAAAACCCACCAAAAACAGCGATTAATAATTTGTCGGAAGTGATGACAGGATACGGAATAAAATGCACAGTTAATGCCAACCCAACGATAGCTATAATACTTTTAAAAGCAAATTGTTTTCCAAGATTTGAATAACCTAAAATAATAAAGGGAGAATTAACAATAATAATAAGTAACGATAGTGATAAAGCGGTTGTTTCCGAAATCAATAGCGAAATTCCCATAGCACCTCCATCAATAAACGAATTTGGCAATAAAAAACCTTTTAACCCAAATCCAGCCGAAATAACCCCAATAAAAATAAAAAAAACATCACTAATAATATGCGAAATACTCACTTCCAAAATTTTAACTTCTTCAGAGAGTCTTTTGTACTTTTTATCTTTATTTTTTTTAAATCTACGCTTAACAGTTTCTGCAATAATTTGATGAAAATACTTATTCATATACTGCTGTATTTCTATTATTTAACATTAATTATTACTTTATATCCTTCGCTATTTCGAACATTAAAAACGGTATTGTCTTCAAAAATTAAATATTGTCCCTTCACTCCTTTTAATTTACCCGAATAATGCTGCGTTTTCTCAAGATTCAATGTTTTTATTTTTTTTGGATATTGCAGAACTGGATAATCAATTTCAGTGACCTTACTATTGTTTGCCAAGAAATATGGCTGAACTTCTTCCGGTATATGAATCTTTAATTTTTCTCGTTCTTCAATTAGATCCGCAACTAAAACTTCGTTTTTCAACATTTTTTGCCAGCTCGTTTTGTCTGAAACATAGTCTTTTAAAGCAACTTCTGTAATTCCAGCCAAATATCTATTAGGCACTTCAACAATCTCAATTGCCTTGGTCGCACCCTGATCAATCCAACGNGTTGGCACTTGCGTTTTTCGTGTAACCCCTACTTTTACATTGCTAGACAAGGCCAAATAAACTATGTGAGGTTTTAATTGCACCTGTTTTTCAAAAACCAAATCGCGATCTTCAATATCTAAATGAGCGGTACTTAATTCGGGTTTCATTACCCAATCTCCTACAGCTGCACTTTCATAAAAACAGTCGTAACAAAAACCTTGACGAAAAATTTTCTTCTCTTTTCCACAATTTAAACATTGNTANCCTTCAAAACTAATTTCAATTTCTCTATCCAATAACTGATTCAAATTTAAAAAATCATTTTCAACATCTAAATAGTAATGAACTTCTTTATTTAGTTCAGTCATCATTTTTTTTAAAACAGTTTGATATTGCATAAAAGTTTTCCTTAAATTTAACAGGTTAAAGATACTCAATAAAATATGCCATTTACAATTGTAAATTCGATAATTTCTTGGTTTTTAAAAAAACGAAAGCATCAAATGGAGTTGTTTTTAAAATATCCCATAGATGTTCAGCAAGAATTATTGTTCAGATTATTATTCAAAGCCAAACAAACTGAAATTGGAAAAAAATATGAATTCTCAAGATTTAGGTCTTATGAAGATTTTACAGAAAAAGTCCCTATTCAACAATACGAATCAATTGAACCTTTAATAGAACGCACTCGTAACGGTGAACAAAATGTGTTTTGGCCAACACCTATAAAATGGTTTGCTAAATCGAGTGGAACAACAAATTCCAAAAGTAAATTTATACCAGTTAGTGATGAAGCTTTGGAAGACTGCCATTTTAAAGCAGGAAAAGACATGCTTTGTTTGTATTTTAACAACAACCAAGAAGCACAACTTTTTACAGGAAAAGGATTACGCTTGGGTGGAAGCAGTGCTGTTTACGAAGATAAGGACACTTATTTTGGAGATTTATCGGCTATTATTATTGAAAATATGCCTTTTTGGGCTGATTATAGCAGTGCACCAAAACAAGAAACTGCACTTATTGGTGAATGGGAAACCAAAATGAAAGCCATCATTGAAGAAACCATTCATGAAGACATTACCAGTTTGGTTGGCGTACCATCTTGGATGTTAGTGCTTTTAAATAAAGTTTTAGAAAGAACTGGCAAAAATAATATTCTTGAAGTTTGGCCAAATTTAGAAGTGTATTTTCATGGAGGTGTAAATTTTAACCCATATAGAGAACAATTTAAAAAATTAATTCCAAAAAATTCTTTTAAATATTTTGAAACCTACAATGCTTCTGAAGGTTTTTTTGCCATTCAAGATGAAAATGATTCCTTAGATATGTTGCTAATGTTAGACTACGGGATTTTTTATGAATTTATACCTATGGATAAATTTGATGGAGAAAATTCAAAAGCAATACCTCTGCAAAAAGTACAACTCAATACAAACTATGCTTTGGTAATTACTACAAACGGCGGCTTATGGCGTTATTTAATTGGAGATACTGTAAAATTCACCTGCTTAAATCCTTATCGAATCAGAATTACAGGAAGAACAAAACACTTTATCAATGTTTTTGGTGAGGAATTAATTATTGATAATACCGAAACCGCCCTGAACAAAGCGTGTTTAAAAACTGGCGCACAGGTTTTAGAATACACCGTTGCTCCCATTTTCATGATCGATGATAAAAGCGGTGGTCATGAATGGTTGATCGAGTTTAAAACAGCACCCGAAAACTTAGGATTGTTTACTGAATTATTAGACAATGCGTTAAAAGCTATTAACTCTGATTATGAAGCTAAACGTTACTTAAATATGACTTTGGCCGAACCAAAAATTAATATCGCTCCAAAAGGTTTGTTTTATTGTTGGCTTAAAAATCAAGGAAAATTAGGTGGGCAACATAAAATTCCTCGTTTGTCAAATTCGAGAAAACATTTGGAAGAATTGCTGGAAATGGAAGTAAGTTGTTAAACGGTTCATTTATTGATTATTCGTTTTAACTTGTCTCCCTAATCGACTGCTAATATCGCTATTGTCTAATCACAAATTCACTTAAAAAAAATCTAAATTTTCCTTTCAATAACGTAATTAACCATTGTTAACAACGAATCTTTATACTCTGAATCTGGGTAGGTATTTAAAATTTCTAATGCTTGTGATTGGTATGCTTTCATTTTAGAAGTAGTATATTCAATACCTCCTTTTTCTTTTACAAAAGTGATTATTTCTTTGACTCTTTTTTTGTCTTTATTGTATTTCTTTACAGAATTTAACAACCACTTTCGTTCTGATTGTGAACTTGTATTCAATGCATGAATCAATGGCAACGTCATTTTTTGCTCTTTAATGTCAATACCTGTTGGTTTTCCAATTTTAGCATCCGTATAATCAAACAAATCATCTTTTATTTGAAAAGCAATTCCTATCAACTCTCCAAATTTTCTCATTTTCTCAATTTCCTCTGCTGAACTTCCAACCGATGCCGCACCAATACCACAACAAGCTGCAATTAAAGTAGCCGTTTTTTGGCGAATTATTTCAAAATAAACTTCCTCAGTAATGTCTAATTTTCGGGCTTTTTCAATTTGAAGCAGTTCGCCTTCACTCATTTCACGAACCGCAATTGAAATTAATTTTAAAATATCAAAATCGCCATTATCAATAGAAAGCAATAGTCCTTTTGACAATAAAAAATCACCCACCAAGACTGCAATTTTATTTTTCCACAGCGCATTTATTGAGAAAAAACCTCTTCTGCGGTTACTATCATCAACAACATCATCATGAACTAAAGTCGCGGTGTGTATCAATTCAATCACTGAAGCACCGCGGTAAGTTCTGTCTTCAAACTTACCTCCTGAAACCATTTTAGCCACTAAAAAAACAAACATTGGACGCATTTGTTTTCCTTTTCTTCGAACTATATAATGGGTAATTCTATTTAATAGTGGAACGTTACTAATCATAGCTTCTCTGAATTTACTTTCAAAGAGCTCCATTTCTTGAAGTATGGGTTGTTTTATTAGTTCTACTGGCTTCATTAAGGTATCAAAAATAAGAAAAAAACCAAGAATACGTTTAACTTTTGTTGGCTAATTGTCCGCAAGCCGCATCAATGTCTTTTCCCCTACTTCTGCGAACGTTCACAATAATATCATTCATTTCCAAATTGCTGATGTAATTGTTGATTGCATCTGGTTTTGCTTGTTGAAAATCACCATCATCAATTGGATTGTATTCAATTAAATTTACCTTGCAAGGTACGTATTTACAGAATTTAACAAATGCTTCTATAGCTTCTTTGGTGTCATTAATTCCATCCCAAACAACATATTCATAGGTAACTCTGCTTTGGGTTTTTTCGAACCAGTATTCTAGAGATTCTCTCAAATCTTTCAATGGAAAAGCCTTGCTAAAAGGCATAATTTGTGACCGAACCTCATCAATTGCAGAATGTAATGAAACCGCCAAATTAAATTTCACGTCGTCATCAGCCAATTTTTTAATCATTTTTGGCAATCCTGAAGTTGAAACTGTAATTCGCTTTGGTGACATTCCCAAACCTTCTGGCGAAGTAATTTTTTCAATAGCTTTTAATACATTGTTATAATTCATTAAGGGTTCACCCATACCCATAAAAACAATGTTTGAAAGTTTGCGATTGTAATATAACAGACTTTCTTTATTGATAGCTGCAACCTGATCATAAATTTCATCAGGATTTAAATTTCGCATTTTCTTTAAACGAGCTGTAGCACAAAAATTACAATCCAAACTGCACCCAACCTGACTAGAAACACAAGCTGTTGTTCTAGTTCCTGTTGGAATTAAAACAGATTCTACAATCAAGCCATCATGAAGTCGAACTGCATTTTTTACAGTTCCATCAACACTGCGTTGCATATTATCAACCTCAATATGATTGATTACAAAATTGTCTTGTAACATTTGACGTGTTTCTTTTGAAACATTGGTCATGTCTTCAAAAGCATGCGCACTTTTACCCCAAAGCCATTCATATACCTGATTTCCTCGAAAAGCTTTGTCACCTTTTTCTACAAAAAAATCACGAATTTGTTCTTTCGTTAAAGAGCGTATGTCTTTCTTTTCGGTCATATCAAACAAGTTTATAAAAAGATTCCCGCCAAAGCGGGAATCCAATTACTTAAAATAAGGTTATTAAATAATCAACATCGCATCTCCATACGAATAGAATCTATATTTTTCTTTTACAGCTACTTCATAAGCTTCCATTAAAAAATCGTATCCTGCAAAAGCTGCAGCCATCATCATTAAAGTAGATTTTGGTGTATGAAAATTTGTAATCATACAATTTGCAATGCTAAATTCATAAGGTGGAAAAATAAATTTATTTGTCCATGCGTCATATGTATTTAGACGGCCGTTTGATGAAACTGAACTTTCAATAGCACGCATAGCTGTAGTTCCAACAGCACAAACTCTTTTTTTAGTGTCAATTGCGTTATTTACAACTTTTATAGTATCGGAAGTTATTATGCATTGTTCAGAATCCATTTTATGTTTTGATAAATCTTCAACTTCAACAGGACTAAAAGTTCCTAAACCAACATGCAAAGTTACTTCAGCAAAATCTACTCCTTTAATTTCCAAACGTTTCATTAAGTGTTTTGAAAAGTGCAATCCTGCAGTTGGAGCTGCAACAGCACCTTCATTTTTTGCATAAATAGTCTGGTATCGATCTTCATCTTCAGGCTCAACTGCTCTTTTAATGTATTTCGGCAATGGTGTTTCACCTAATTCTTCTAATTTTTTTCTAAATTCTTCATATGAACCATCATATAAAAATCGTAAAGTTCTTCCTCTTGAAGTTGTATTGTCAATTACTTCAGCAACCAAACTTTCATCATCCCCAAAAAATAATTTGTTTCCAATTCTAATTTTACGAGCTGGATCAACTAAAACATCCCACAATCTACTTTCAGCATTTAATTCACGTAATAAGAACACTTCAATTCTTGCACCCGTTTTTTCTTTTTCGCCGTACATACGAGCTGGAAAAACTTTGGTATTGTTTAAAATCATTAAATCACCTTCATCAAAATAATTGATTATGTCTTTAAACATTTTATGCTCAATGGTTTTTGTTTTTCTGTTTAAAACCATTAATCGCGACTCATCTCTATGTTCCGCTGGGTATTCTGCCAATAATTCTTCTGGCAATTCGAATCTAAAATGTGATAATTTCATGTATTTTTTTTGTTTTATTTTTTTGTGATATTGAATAAGCCATTAATAATTTCTTAACCGAAGAAACTTTCACGATACTTTATTCTCATTCTTTTTAATTGAACGAGCGCAAATATACAACATCGGCATAGGCGTTGTCAAGTGATTTGCAATAAAACTTTGTTTTTTAGATTTTTAGGTAGTTACTTTCTTAAAATCATCCCAAAAAGTTGGGTAAGATTTTGACACTACATTTGCTTCTTCAATTTCAATAGAAACCTTGGTTGCTAAAGGGGCAAATGCCATAGCCATTCTATGATCGTCGTAGGTTTTAATTCGTATATTTTCAATAATTTTGGCTGAAGATTTTAAATGCAGGGTTTCATTGGTAATTTCAACTTCACCTCCTAATTTTTCAATTTCATTTTTTAAGGCGACCAACCTGTCGGTTTCTTTTATTTTCAAGGTATGAAGTCCGCTTAAAAAGCATTCAACACCTAAACCAAAGCAAGTTACAGCAATTGTTTGTGCAATATCTGGAGCGTTTATTAAGTCTAAAGTTAGTAGTTGTTGGTTGTTAGTTGTTGATTGTTGGTTAGACAATGTAATTGAATTCTTGTTAAAAGTAGTTTTTACACCTAATTTTTCATAAATACCAGCTAAAACCGAATCGCCTTGCAAACTATTTTTTTTGTATGCAGACAAAGTAACTTCTGAATTAGGACTTAGGGCAACCAAACTATAATAATAAGAAGCCGAACTCCAGTCAGATTCAACAACTATTGTTTTGTTTTCAATTAAAGGCTTTGGCTGAATTAAAATACTATCATCATCCCAAGAAAGTTCAACCCCTAATTCTGCTAACAAAGTTAAAGTCATTTTTATATAAGGAACCGAAGTAATTTCTCCTTTAAATTTTAACTGCAATCCGTTTTCTAATAATGGGGCAATTAAAAGTAAGGATGATATGTATTGACTACTTACATTGCCATCAATTTCAATAAAATTATGAACTAACTTTTTACCAATAATTTTCAAAGGTGGAAAGCCATCTTTTTCTAAATATTGAATATCTGCTCCCAATGATTTTAACGCATCAACCAAAATTTTTATTGGTCTGTCTTTCATTCTATGTGAACCGGTAAGTATAATTTCCGAATTTTCCTTTACAGCAAAATATGAAGTTAAAAACCGCATTGCAGTACCTGCATGTCCAATATTTATTTCAGTAGAAGTACTTATCAATGCTTTCTGCATTAACACAGAATCATCGGAATTTGAAATATTTTCAATTTGCAAATTTTTATAGAACTGCTGTAAAATCAATAACCTGTTTGTTTCACTTTTTGAACCTGTAATTTGAATATTACCACTTACAGTTTTATTTATTTTATTAATTTTTAAAGTCTCCATATTCTGTTTTATAAATGGCATTCATTAAAAAATAATTAATAGCTTTACTATTCAATTATTTTTAAATCAATTTAACCAAGCATTATGAAAAAATACTTTTTACTAGTATGCTGCTTATTTTTTATTTCAGCCCACAAAGTTAACGCACAAAAAATAGTATCCAAATTTAGTGAAGAATATTATAAATCTATTCAATGGCGAAATATTGGTCCGTTTAGAGGTGGCAGAAGTGCTACTGTAACTGGTGTAACATACAAAGCCAATTTATATTATTTTGGTTCAACTGGTGGTGGTGTTTGGAAAACAACTGACGCCGGGAATACCTGGAAAAATATTTCAGACGGTTATTTTGGAGGGTCAGTTGGTGCTGTTGCCGTTAGTGAAAGCGATCAAAATGTAATTTATGTTGGTAATGGAGAAAAAACTGTTAGGGGAAATGTTTCTTCAGGCGATGGCATGTGGAAAAGTGTTGATGCAGGAAAAACTTGGGAACATATTGGTTTAAAAAATGCACGACATATTCCTCGTGTTCGTATTCACCCAAAAAATTCGGACATCGTTTATGCTGCTGTTTTAGGCGATTTGTATAAATCTTCGGAAGAAAGAGGTGTTTACAAATCGGTGAACGGTGGTAAAAACTGGAAAAAAGTACTATTTTCAAATGCCGATGCAGGCGCCATTGATCTAATTATAGACCCTAATAATCCTCGTGTTTTATACGCTTCAACCTGGAATGTGAGACGAACACCGTATAGTTTATCGAGTGGCGGAGACGGTTCTGCCCTTTGGAAAACTACCGATGAAGGCGAAACCTGGACCAATATCTCGACTAATGAAGGCCTCCCAAAAGGTATTTGGGGAATTGTTGGTATTTCGGTTTCACCCGTAAATTCAGATATTGTATATGCACTTATTGAAAATGAGGATGGCGGTATTTACAAATCTACCGATGCTGGAAAAACTTGGAAATTAATCAATAGTGAACGTAAATTACGTCAGCGTGCTTGGTACTATACTCGAATTTATGCCGATACCCAAGATGAAGAAATTGTATATGTTTTAAATGTTCAGTACCATCAATCTAAAGATGGTGGGAAAACGTTTAAAACTTACAATGCTCCTCACGGCGATCATCATGATTTATGGATAGCACCCGAAGACAATCAACGTATGATTATTGCTGATGACGGTGGTGCACAGGCTAGTTTTGACGCTGGCGAAAACTGGAGTTCATATATGAATCAGCCAACAGCACAATTTTACAGAGTAGTGACTGATGATTATTTTCCTTACCGCATTTATGGCGCTCAACAAGACAATTCAACAGTAAGAATTTTTCACAGAACAAATGGTGGAACTATTGGTGAAAGCGATTGGGAACAAACCGCTGGTAGCGAAAGTGCTCATATTGCAGTAGACCCTTTAAATAACAATATTGTTTACGGTGGAAGTTATGGCGGATTGTTAACTCGATTAAATCACAAAACCAGTGAAATTAGAGCCATCAATGTGTGGCCTGATGATCCGATGGGTCACGGTGCTGAAGATATGAAATATCGTTTTCAGTGGAATTACCCTATTTTCTTTTCACCACACAATAAAAAGAAACTATACACCACTTCAAATTATGTACATGTAACTTATAACGAAGGACAATCTTTTGAAGTAATTAGTCCCGATTTAACCAGAAATGATCCAAAAACTTTAGAAGTTTCAGGTGGTCCAATTACCAAAGACAATACAGGTGTTGAATATTACGGAACTATTTTCGCTGCCGTTGAATCGCCTTTTGAAGAAAATTTAATCTGGACTGGCTCTGACGATGGTTTGGTTCACCTTACAAAAGATGGTGGTAAAAACTGGCAAAATGTAACACCTAACAAAATGCCAGAATGGATGATGATAAACTGTATTGAAGTTGACCCATTTACAGCCGGAGGTGCTTATATTGTGGGAACACGTTATAAATTAGGTGATTATACACCATATATTTACAAAACTGAAGATTACGGTAAGTCATGGAAATTAATAACCAATGGTATTGCTGCAGAACATTTTACAAGAGCTTTAAGAGCCGACCCAAACAAAAAAGGGTTGTTATATGCAGGTACCGAAAACGGTATGTATCTAAGTTTTGATGATGGCGCAAACTGGCAACCATTTCAGTTGAATTTACCTATTGTTCCAATTACAGATTTGGCTATTAAAAACAACAATTTAATTGCCGCAACACAAGGTCGTTCGTTTTGGATTATTGACGATTTAACACCGCTGCAACAAATTAACAACGATTTAATTTCAAATGAAATCATTTTATACAAACCAATGGATACTTACCGAATGGATGGTAGCAGCAAAACTTCTAAAACTGCTGGTCAAAACCATCCTGGTGGTGTAATTGTAAATTATTATATTAAAGATATCAATGAAAAAGATACTCTTAGTTTGTCTTTTTACGACAATTCTGGAAAGCATATTAAAACTTTTTCAAACCATCCAGATAAAGATCAAAATGAAGAAAAATTAACTGTTGAAAAAGGTGGAAATACTTTTAACTGGGATTTACAATATCCTGACGCTGAAAAAGTAGAAGATATGATTTTATGGTGGGCTTCGCTCAGCGGACCAAAAGCATTGCCAGGCAATTACCAAATAAAACTGAATAAAAATGGCAAAATGGTTACTGAACAAACTTTTACTTTGTTAAAAGATCCTAGAAGCAGTGCAAGCGAAGCAGATTTACAAGCACAATTTGACTTTATCATTGATATTCAGGAAAAATTGACTGAAATTCATAAAACCTTGAAAAATATAACCAAAGTTAAAGCACAAGTTGAAACCTTAAAAAAATCAATTTCAGACAAGGAAAAATACACTGAAATTATAACGCTAGCCGATAAAATTATAAAGGAATTAACCGAATACGAGAATGTATTGTATCAAACAAAAAGTAAGAGCAATCAGGATCCGTTAAATTTCCCAATTCGTTTGAACAATAAATTGGCTCATTTAAACTCATTAATTGCTATGGGCGATTTTAAACCAACCGATCAATCGGTTGAATTTAAAACTGAAATTACGGTGTTAATTGATGCTGAATTGGCTAAAATTTATGAGGTTTTTGAAAATGATGTAAAAACTTTGAACCAAAAAGTAAAACAAAGTGATATAGATTTAATCAATTTAGATTAACAAAAGAGATTATTTNAAAAACATACTTTGACGTTTTTACGAGGAACGAAACAATCTGTAACTTTTGATTTCCAAACAGTAAGATTACTTTACTGCGTTTGTAATGACAGTTTTTTGGTTCTTTATAGTTACCGCTTATTTTTTTATAAACTTATAATAACCTGCCATAAACAAACCGTAAATGGCTGATATTACTAATTGAATTAAAACAAATTGCTGCCAGGTATCTTTTGAAAAATATTCATTGACCATTCCGGCAATGGAGCCAGTATTAAAAATGGCCATCACTATTTTAATCATAGAAACCACTACTAAAAATACAAGACCAAATCGTACGGTTAATTTAAAAAACGACTTATTTTTATATTCACTCATTATTGCAATTTTTTATTGTTTTGATGGCGATCGTGATCTCGTTTGGTTTTTACATCCATTTTTTTATCGAAAGCGGCTTGTAAATCAATTCCTGTTTGGTTTGCCAAACATAAAACAACAAAAACAACATCAGCCAATTCTTCACCCAAATCCTTATTTTTATCACTCTCTTTTTCACTTTGTTCACCATAACGGCGTGCAATAATTCGGGCAACTTCACCAACTTCTTCAGTTAATTGCGCCATATTTGTTAATTCATTAAAATAACGAACTCCGTGTTCTTTTATCCAGTTATCAACTACTAATTGTCCATCTTTTAAATCCATTGCTTTCTATTTTATTGAAGTTCAAATATAATGAACTTAATTATAAACTACTCTTTATTTAAAAACTTCAAAAATTCATTTCTAGTAATTTCTTCAGCACCCAAACTCGCTAAATGGTTATTGTAAACCTGACAGTCAATTAGCTGATAATTTTCTTTTTCAAGTTTTTGAACCAAATAAATAAATGCCAATTTTGATGCATTGTTAACTTTACTAAACATACTTTCACCGCAAAAAATATGACCTAAATCTATCCCATACAAACCTCCAACCAATTCATTATTTAGCCAAACCTCTACAGATTTAGCAAAGCCTTTTTTATGTAATTGAATATAAGCTTGCTGCATTTCATTGGTAATCCAAGTACCTCCCTGCCCTTCTCTAAAAACATTTTTACAATTTGAAATTACTTCAGAAAAATGCTGATTAAATGTTATGGTAAATTCCCTTTTTCTAATAATCTGGCTCATGCTTTTTGAAACTTTCAAATTTTCTGGAAACAATACCATCCGTGGGTTTGGACTGTACCAAATTATTGGCTCCCCCTGATTGTACCAAGGGAAAATTCCACTTTTATAAGCTAGCAATAATCTTTCAATTGATAAATCGCCACCAATAGCAAGCACTCCATCTTGATTGGCTAATTGAACTGGCGGAAAAATTAAATCGCTTGAAAGTAAATACATGCTTCTTTTTTTACAAATATAAATAAACAAAAAAAGAGAAAACCTTTCGATTTTCTCTTTTTTAATATCGTTAAAACTTCCTTAAAAAGGTAAGTCGTCTGGTTCACTGTCATCAATATTAGATGTAGTTTCAAAAGTATCTACAGGCGCAGTCGGTTCCGCACCAGTACCCACTGAATCAGCCTCAATTCTCCAACCAACAATAGAGTTAAAATAAACTGCCTCACCTTGTGGGTTAATCCATTCTCTACCTCTTAAATTTATGGAGATTTTCACATCCTGTCCAACGGCATAACTATTCAACAAATCACATTTATCTTGCACAAATTCAATCATAATCATTTGTGGATATTGCTCATTTGTAGTAACAACCATTTCTCTTTTTCTAAAACCACTTGCTCCAAAAGTTTTAGTTTCATCAATTTTTTTAATTTTTCCTGTAATTTCCATTTTTCTAATTATTTCATTAAAAGTACTTTCCAAGCACTTATTACATCGTTTTTTTCTAAAAAGGCTTTCGCAAATGTATGTTTTTTTAATAAATCTATCCCAACATATTGGTCATGTTCTTTTGCAAACTTATCAACATCCGCTTCCAAAGGAAATGCATCAACATTTCCTAACATTCCTAAATCATTACCCGTTAAAACAACGCTATTTTTAATCTCAGAGGGGATTGCATCAACACCAATACCCAATGTTGACAATGGTTTAGGAATTTCAAAAAAACCATCTTTAGCTCTTGAATAATAATTACCGCCAGCCCTTGCAACCAAATCTAATTTCTCTTGATTGATAGCGCCATTTTCATCTAAAAAAGCTTCATTAATATGTAATTTCACAACTTCACAAATAATTAAATTTCCAGCTCCACCTTCAGTTCCAAGTTCAATTATTTCATTCACCTTACATTCCATTTGAATTGGTGATTCAGCAACTCTAAATGGTTTTACTTTTTCAGAAGAAAGCATTGTGAATCCAGCCTTTACAAATTCATTAACACCTTTTGAATATTCGGTACTTGACAATGACATTTGATGAACAATTTCATAATTCACCATATTTATCACAACTTCTTTAGTCTCTTTTATATTTTCAAGTGTATGCTTTGTTGTATTTCCCTGAACTCTTCGAGCTGGCGAAAAAATTAAAATGGGCGGATTGGCACTAAAAACATTAAAAAAACTAAATGGCGATAGATTAACATTTCCTTCAGCATCAACCGTACTGGCTAATGCTATTGGCCTTGGCGCAACTGCACTTAATAAATAACCATGTAATTTTGATGTTGAAATATCGGCTGGATTTATGCTTAACATACCTTTTTTACTTTCTAACAAATGTAAATATTTCTATTTTAAAATAATATCAATTTAATTTTTAAGTTATATCAACTTATCTTTTATATTTGAATAATGACTTCACACAAGAACACACAAATAATTAGATGGATAGTAATAATAACTTCTTTTGTTATTGTAAGCCTTATTTTGTGGAATACTTACGCCTTTTTTAATAAATTTAAAAGTGAAGAAAGGGCGAAAATGGAAGTGCTTGCCAAAGCCTACGAAAGCTTAAGTATTGCAGATTTAAATACTGATATTTCACTTGAATATAAAATTATTAGTAATAATCTTAACATTCCTATGATTATTACCAATGAAAAAGACAGTATAACTGAATGGTCTAATTTAGATTCGCTTAAAACCTGCAAGACCTAACTATTTAAAAAATCAACTTGATTTAATGAAAAGCCAAAACGAACCTATTATGGTAAGTTATAAAAAGGCCAACATCAATCAACTTATTTACTATAGAGATTCAGATTTACTAACCAAATTAAAATATTATCCAATTGCTTTAATTCTAATATTGATATTGTTTGCAAGTGTAATTTACTTGTTTTTTAAATCGAATAAAATCGCCGAACAAAACAAATTATGGACTGGAATGGCGAAAGAAACAGCACATCAAATTGGAACTCCTTTATCATCGCTTTTAGGTTGGGTAGCAATTTTACGCTTAGAAAATACCGATGAAAATACCGTGCAAGAAATTGAAAAAGATGTGCAAAGATTGAACATTATTGCTGAACGTTTTTCAAAAATTGGCTCAGTTCCTGTACTCAAAAAACAAAATATTGTAGCAGCTACAAAAACTGCATTTAATTATTTGGAATCAAGAAGTTCAAAACAAGTTCATTTTAAATTTAAGACTACAAATAATGATATTTACGCCAATATAAACCTTCAATTATTTAGCTGGGTGATAGAGAATTTAGTAAAAAATGCAATTGACGCCATGGAGGGAAAAGGACATATTAATTTACGCATTTCTGAAAATGAAAGCAGTGCTATAATTACAATTTCGGATACTGGAAAAGGGATTCCAAAAAACATTCAGCAAAAAATATTTTCTCCAGGTTTTACTACCAAGAAACGCGGTTGGGGATTGGGTTTATCACTTGCCAAACGCATTGTTGAAGATTACCACAACGGCAAAATTTCGATCCTAAAATCTGAAATAAACAAAGGAACAACCTTTACTATTAACCTAAAAAAATAATACTATAAATTATTAGAAATTGCTTTTGCAATAGCCTCAAATTCTTCCTTTTGAAGTTTTACTTTTTTCACAAACTGAATATCTTCCATAGCTTGTAAGGGTATCAAATGAACATGAACATGAGGTACTTCCAAACCAATAACTGCCATTCCAATTCTTTTACAAGGAATTGCTTTTTCCAGAGCCAAAGCTATTTTTCTTGAAAATTGCATCAATTCATTATAAGTTTCCTCATCTAAATCGAACAGTCTATTCTCTTCTTTTTTCGGCACTACAAGTGTATGCCCTTTGGCATTTGGATTCACATCTAAAAAAGCATAAAATTTTTTATTTTCAGCTATTTTATACGATGGAATTTCACCATTTATTATTTTAGTAAAAATTGAACTCATATTTTATGTTTTATTCAAAAAGAATTTATCCTCTTGAAATTTCTAATATTTCAAATTTCATAATTCCATTTGGCACTTCAATTTCTGCAATATCACCAACTTTTTTACCCAACAACCCTTTTCCAATAGGAGAATTTACTGCCAATTTACCTTCTTTAATATTGGTTTCTGAGTCCGCCACCAAAGTATACGTAAACTCCATTTTATTGTCAACATTTTTCAGCTTTACATTAGAATGAATCAATACCTTTGAGTTATCAAATAAAGATTCATCAATAATTCGGGCATTAGAAACCACTTCTTTTAACTTTGCTATTTTCAATTCTAAATGCGATTGTTCTTCTTTTGCAGCATGGTATTCAGCATTCTCACTTAAATCTCCTTTATCACGTGCTTCAGCAATATCATTACTCACTCTTGGACGTTCAACATGTTCTAAATGTTCAAGTTCATCCTTCAATTTTTTCATTCCTTCTTCAGAATAATAAGATATCTTACTCATAATTTCTCGTTTTAATAAATACAAAAAATCTCAAAACTGGTATCCAGCATGAGACTTATTACAAATGTACAAAATATTTGTAAATTGCAAACGTTTACAAATAAACTTGAAAGTAAAACTATGCGAAAGCTTTTATTAATATGCTCACTAATTTCATTATTTTCATGTGAAAAAAATGATACTATTGATTTACTGCCCAATGTACCTGTTGATGTTATTGTTAACCTAAACTTACCTCAATATATTGAATTACAAATACCAGGAACTTGGGATGATTCTACAGTTGGAGGTATAAGAGGTATTTTTATTCAAAATACAGGTGTTGGAAATCCACCCTACAAAGCTTTTGAGCTTGCCTGTCCAAATAACGATTGCAATGCTCCAATGGTTTTTGATGGAAGTTTAAAATTTAAATGCCCATGTGACAACAGTGAATACAATGTTATTAATGGTTCACCACTAACTGCAGGAAATTNTCAATTCGCAAGAGAATATAAAGTAATTGTTATAAATAGCACAACTTTAAATATTACTAACTTTTAGCTGTTTTTTTAAAAACAGATTGTTAATTTTGTGCGAAAGCAAAAAAAGTGAAAAACTATTTCTCATCAAATTTTAGGTTAGGCGTTTTAGGTGGCGGACAATTAGGAAAAATGTTGTTAACCGAAACTCAAAAATTCGATATTTATACTTGTATTTTAGACAGTGCCGCAGATGCTCCATGTGCCCAAATTTGCAATGAATTTCATCAGGGTAGTTTAATGGATTTTGATACCGTTTACAATTTTGGAAAAAAAGTTGACTTGTTAACTATTGAAATTGAGCATGTTAATATTGATGCTTTGCTTAAATTAGAAGCAGAAGGCTTAGATATTTATCCACAACCTCATGTTTTACAAATTATTCAACATAAAGGAAAACAAAAAGATTTTTTTGTAGAAAATCACATTCCTACTTCACCCCATAAACGCTTTTCAACATTAAGTGAATTAAAAAAAGAATCATTAACATTTCCATTTGTTTGGAAATCGGCTCAATTTGGATACGACGGAACTGGCGTTAAAATTGTAAAAACCGAAAATGATTTAAATACTTTAACAGATACCGATTGTATTGTTGAAGATTTAATTCCCTTTAAAAATGAATTGGCTGTAATTGTTGCCCGTAACAAAAGCGGAGAAATAAAAACATATCCTGTTGTTGAAATGGAATTTCATCCAGAAGCCAATCAGGTTGAATATGTAATTTGTCCTGCTAGAATTTCAAATGAAGTTGCTGAAAAGGCAAGAGAAATAGCTTTAAAAGTTGCAACTTCTTTTGAGCATATTGGTTTATTGGCAGTTGAGATGTTTCAAACTGAAGATGATGAAATTATTGTGAATGAAGTTGCGCCAAGAACACATAACAGCGGACATTATAGCATTGAAGCTTCATTTACCAGTCAGTTTGAACAGCATGTTCGCAGTATTTTAAATCTTCCTTTGGGAAATACCGATAGTAAAGTTGCTGGAATTATGGTAAATTTGGTTGGTGAAGAAGGTTTTTCAGGTAATGTTGTGTATGAAAATATAAATGAAATTTTGAAAATGGATGGTGTAACTCCTCATATTTACGGAAAAAAAGAAACCCGTCCGTTTCGAAAAATGGGACATGTTACCATTGTAAACAACGATTTAACGGAAGCACGAAAAATTGCAGAAAAAGTAAAAAATACAATTAGAGTAATAAGTAAATAGTTAGTAATGAGTGATGAGTGATGAGTGATGAGTGATGAGTGATGAGTGATGAGTGATGAAAATTAACTTTTTAACTTTTAACTTTTAACTTTTAATATATAAAAAATATGAGCAAAGTAGGAATTATTATGGGAAGTATTTCAGATCTTCCAATTATGCAGCAAGCCATAGATATTTTAAAAAGTTTTGATATTGAGACAGAAGTTGATATTGTTTCTGCTCACAGAACGCCAGAAAAATTATATGATTACGCGAAAAATGCTCATAACCGAGGTATTTCAGTAATTATAGCTGGTGCTGGAGGTGCTGCTCATTTACCAGGCATGGTTGCTTCTATGAGTCCGCTACCAATAATTGGAGTTCCCGTAAAATCAAGAAATTCTATTGATGGTTGGGATTCAGTTTTATCCATACTCCAAATGCCAGGAGGTGTTCCTGTTGCAACAGTTGCTTTAGATGGTGCACAAAATGCAGGTATTCTGGCCGCACAAATAATTGGCAGCTCAAATAAAATTGTACTTGAAAAAATTCTTCAATATAAAGAAGATTTAAAAACAAAAGTAATTAAAGCTTCTGAAAACCTTAAAAGTTAAAACAAACTCTTAGTATTTGGTTTTACTATTTCGCCTTTGTTATTTTTATACTCAAACTTTGGCAATATAGTATTAATAACTATTTTATCTGTTGTTCTGTTATTTTTCATTAGTTTTAAATTCGATTCTTCAAATGGTTTGTTTAAAATTGTAGCGCCCATAATTCAATAATTTTACATATTTAAACCTATAACGATGCTATTTTACTTAAATTACTTTTTTAGTGAATTTTAACATTTAATTACAACTCTCATACATTTTAACTTCATTCAACATATAAAAAATCAATAGATATAATATCTTTGTCAAAATCAAAACACATTAAACTACAACATGAGCAATCCTTTATTATTACCTTTTAACACCCCATTTTTAACTGCACCATTTTCACTTATAAAAAATAAGCATTTTAAACCTGCCTTTATTAAAGGTATTGCGTTAGCCAGACAAGAAATTGATGCTATCGCTAATAACGCCGATGATCCTACTTTTAAAAACACCATTGAATATTTAGATTTTAGCGGACAAATATTAGATCGCATATCAAGTATATTCTTCAATTTAAACGCTGCTGAAACCTGTGATGAAATTCAAAAAATCGCACAGGAAGTTTCCCCTATGCTTACCGAGTTTTCTAATGATATTACTTTAAATGAATATCTTTTTAAACGTGTGAAATTAGTGTATGATGCTAAAAACAAATTGCAATTAACAACGGAACAAGACACATTATTAACAAAAAAATATAAAAGTTTTGTTAGAAATGGTGCAAATTTAAATGATAAAAATAAAACTGAATTACGTAAAATTGATGCAGAACTATCAAAATTAAAATTGAAGTTTGGCGAAAATGTATTGGCAGAAACAAACGCTTATGAACTTCATTTAACCCATAAAAAAGACATAAAAGGATTACCTGAAAGCGCTATTGAAGCTGCTGAAATGGAAGCAAAAGAAAAGAATAAAGACGGATGGGTTTTCACTTTAGATTATCCAAGCTATATTCCTTTTGTAACCTACGCTGAAAATAGAGAACTTAGAAAAACAATTTCACTGGCTGCTGGAGCAAAATCTTTTCAGAATAATGAATTTGACAATCAACAAAATGTGTTGAATATTGTAAAACTAAGACATCAAAGAGCCAATTTATTGGGCTACAAAACACATGCACATTTTGTTTTAGAAGAGCGAATGGCCGAAAAACCCGAAACTGTAAATGCCTTTTTAGAAGATTTGTTACCCAAAGCAAAACCCGCTGCTGAAAAGGAATTAAACCAACTGGCAGCACTTGCAAAAAAAGATGGCATTGAACAATTAGAAAAATGGGATAGTGCTTATTATTCAGAAAAATTAAAAAAACAATTGTTTGATTTTGATGAAGAACAATTGAAGCCTTATTTTAAATTAGAAAATGTAATTGATGGCGTTTTTAATATCTCCAATAAATTATTCGATTTGGTGTTTAAAGAAATCAACACCATTGACAAATACCATCAAGATGTCAAAACATATGAAGTTTCAGATACTTCAGGTAATTATATCGCAATCTTATATGCTGATTTTTTTCCAAGAAAAGGCAAAAGAAATGGCGCATGGATGACTTCCTTTAAAGGACAATGGATTACAGGTTCTGATAATTCAAGACCGCATATTTCAATAGTTTGTAATTTCACCAAACCAACAGCAACCAAACCTTCTTTATTGACTTTTAATGAAGTCACAACACTTTTTCATGAGTTTGGACATGCTTTACACGGAATGCTTGCTAACACAACATACCCAAGCCTATCTGGAACCAATGTTTTTTGGGATTTTGTTGAACTGCCTAGTCAGTTATTGGAAAACTGGTGCTATGAAAAAGAAGCTTTAAATTTATTTGCAAAACATTTTGAAACCAATGAAGTCATTCCCATGAATTTCATTGAAAAAATAAAAAAATCTTCGAACTTTTTAGAAGGTATGCAAACATTACGACAGCTAAGTTTTGGAATGTTAGATATGGAATGGCACGCAAAAAATCCATCTGAAATAACTAATGTAAAAACATTTGAATATGAAGCATTTAAAAACACACAATTATTTCCTGATGTAAAAGAAAACTGTATGAGTACTTCTTTTTCACACATCTTTCAAGGTGGATATTCTTCTGGTTATTATTCATACAAATGGGCTGAGGTATTGGATGCAGATGCATTTGAATTATTTTTAGAAAATGGTATTTTCAACAAAGAAATTGCAACAAAATTAAAATCAAATATTCTTGAAAAAGGAGGTACTGAAAAACCTATGAAATTATATGAAAATTTTAGAGGTAAAAAACCTACAAATACTGCTTTACTGAAACGAGCAGGGCTTATAAAATAATGATTTACTACTCCAAAAAAGCGAAATGAACCACACATTTCGCTTTTTTTTTGCAAATCACTCCATCTATAAAATACACTATTATACAAACAATCGGTTATAAATTAGCTTTAGTTGGTATAGGTAAACCCTACAAATATATTGTTTTTCCTTACATTCGGGTTGTTTTGATAAATAAACGGTTCGTTTTTATAAATAAATGGTAATAAAATTTGTTTATTTGAAATCTTTTTATACATTTACAATGTAAAGTATCATAAACCCCACAACAAGCATTATGAATTTTAATAAGATTCTATATCGTTTTAAAATTTTAAACAACCCCACCTTCTTAGTTCTTGAGAAGAGAGAATCATCAAGTTTCTTTTTCAATATCGAACTTGATGATTTTCTAAACTCATTATTAAGAACCCCAAAATCTAAACTCTTAACATTCCCAAAAAACCATTTTATACAGAACCGAGAAGCTTTTTTTACAGAAAAGTTAACATAGCCCTAGAGAAAACAATCATTATAAACCCCACAAAACCCCACAAAAATGAAAACACTTACCTTAAAACTTAGTTTAGTTGTACTTTTTAGTTTTGTATTGTTCTCTTGTTCAAATGACGATGATGGAATATATTTTAATGAATCAAGTGAGGTATTATCATCAGATTTCGCATATTCACCAATAGAATCTGAAATATTAGATTTGATAAATGAACACAGAAATAGTTTAGGCCTTTCTACTTTAAAACCATTAAATATTGTTTCAAGTACTGCAATAAGCCATACAGAATATATGATTCAGGCAGGGCAAATAAGTCATGATGGTTTTTCAGATCGTTCTAAAAGTTTAATGGATAAAGCCAATGCAAAATTAGTTGGAGAAAATGTTGCTTATGGCTACAGTTCTGCTNAAGGCGTTGTAAATGGATGGCTTAATAGTCCAAGTCATAAAGCAATTATTGAAAATTCAAAATACACGCATTTCGGTATTTCGACTGAAGCATGTGCAACCACTGGTAGAAATTACTTCACACAAATATTTATTAATAAATAAACTTAAAGATTAACCACATTATTATTTGGTTGCAATCTCTTAAATTTAGTTTAACCCTAAAAATAAATGTATATGAAACAGTTAAACCGCAAAAATCAGGAAGAACCTCATTTAAAGGTGATTAAAAGCTCTAAGAGCAAAATTAAAGACGCTGTGAAAAGAGTATATATCAATACTTTAACACCTAGTTTTAATTTTAGAAATTCTAAAGGAGAAGTAATAACCCCTCAAAGTTATATTCTTTTGTAAAACCCTAATAAATAATCACTTGAGAAATTTATCGTCCCCACAACGGTAAATTAGTTAAAACAAGAATGCGAAAAACAGTCATAAATTCAATTGAGAAAATTGTTGTCCCCACAACACTAGTAAAATTAAGAAGTATTATTAAGGCTGTTCATTTTTAAATTCGTTTATTTCATCTTTAAAACAATAAATTTTGTTCTTTAAATAATCCTCTTAGGCTTTGCCTAAGAGGATTATTTATTTGAAGAAGTTTATGCCTAAGAATTTTATATACCCAGCAAACAACTCATAAACGGATCATTCCTGAATTAACATTTTAAATATTTTACTTTTTACTAAATTAAGATTTGATTTAAAAAAAAAGGTGTTCATATTTTGTATGAACACCTTTTTGATTTTAAATTTGTGGGGGAAATAACGATTTGAAATTTCAATAAAAAAGCAGCCGTAAATAATTACCTGAGAAAATTGTCGTCCCCACAACGGTAGTATAATCAAGACTTATTATAACGACTGCTAGCTTTTAAATAAGTCCTATTTCATCTGTAAAATAATGAACTCTGTTCTTCTATTCATTTGATGTTCGGCTGGGGTACATTTTACACCGTTTGAACATTTATTAACTAACTGTGATTCACCAAATCCTTCATATTTTGGAATTCTATCTGGTTTTATTCCTTGAGAAATAATATAGTCATAGGTTGATTTTGCTCTTTTGTTTGAAAGTATCATATTATATTCATCTTCAGCTCTACTATCGGTATGTGATTCTAATCTAATAACCATTCCAGGGTATTTATTCATTAAAGTCACTACTTTATCTAATTCCAATGCTGCATCTGGTCTAATATTCCACTTATCAAAATCGAAATAAATAATTCCTAAATCAGCTAGAATTACAACATTTTCAATTGGTGCCAGTGCAATATTTAAATCAACTATAATTTCTTTTTCTTTTTCTAAACCAAAAGAACTGAATTTTTGTTCAACATTTTGATATTTTTCTTTACTTCCTTTCAGAATAAACTTTTCATCTCTAGGAATCAAATGGGTATAAGACCCATCTTCTTCTGTAATAAAATAAGCCAATTCTTCACCATTTTCACGAGCCAATATCACTTTTGCCCCTACAACAGGTTCATTGTTTACTGCATCAAAAATTTGTCCTTTTAAAGTTAGAGGTGGTATTCTGTTAAAGGCGTAAATATCATCTCCACCAAGGCCTCCTTTTCTATTCGATGAGATATAACCTTTAAATCCGTCATCAGATAAATAATATCCGAAATCATCTTTATTGCTATTAATTGGTTCTCCTAAATTGATAACATTCACAATTTCATCATTTTCATCTCTAACAGATGCAAATACATCCATCAATCCATATCCAACTAGCCCGTCAGAAGAAAAATACAAAGTACCTTCTTCAGGGTGAATAAAAGGAAATGCTTCATTCCCTTCGGTATTTACAATTAATCCTAAGTTTTTAGGCTTCCCTAAAGATCCATCTGTATTTACGTCGCTTACATAAATATCTGTTCCTCCAACTCCACCTGGCATATCCGATGCAAAATATAATTTTGTACCATCTTTACTTAATGATGGGTGGTAAACAATATAATTTGAATTGTTCAAATTGGTTGGTTTCACATTTGTCCATTTTCCATCGACAAAATCAGCTGTAAAAATNCCAACTTGCATNACACCATGTTCATCACTATCTATTTTATCATTNTGATTGTTATTCCTNGAAAAATAGATNTTATTTTTAGCNGNATTTAAAGTTGCNGNNCCTTCATGATGAATTGAATTTACACTTCCGTCTAGTTGNACAGCATTATCAACAGTACCACCTTCCAAAGGCACCTGAAATAAATCTAATAATGGTTGATTATCCCAAGCATAAACTCTTTTAACAGCTGCTGCAATATGACGTGAAGAAGCAAATATGATTTGATCATTAAAAACTATTGCTCCAAAATCGTTGTATTTAGTGTTGAAGTTTACTTTTGATATGGTGTTTTTTTCAATTGAATTAAAAATACCACTTGCTAAATCTTCATTCTTGAAAAAATTCTTTACTCTAGCATCTTCTTTATTTCCTGCATCTCTATATTTTTTCATCCACTCTTTTGAAGCTTCATAATCTCCAGTAGCTCTTAATGTTTGAGCGTAATATAGAAAGTATTCAGAAGGAACATTCTCCTGTTGAACAACTTGCTCATAAATAGGTAATGCCTTTTCCGGTTGACGCAACATAATATATGCATCTCCTAATTTTCGCATGGCATAGTACTGATTAAAACTTGTATCAACCATTTTCTCATAAGTTTTAATGGCTTTTACAAATGAAAAGCTGTCAAATTGCCTTTCTGCTTTCTTTTGCTTTTGAGTTTGACCAAACATTGATGTACCAATCAAAACTATAGCAATAAATAAAAGTTTTATATTTTTCATAATATTCATCTTTGTCGGTTAAAAATATCTAGGTGATTTCAAATTTTTCTTCGTAAATCTAAACTCATACATTAACAAAATTTCCTGTGAGCCAGAAGTATATGGTCTTATTTCACCTGTTGGCAATTCATACGTATAACCAATTCTAAACTGCTGCGTTACTTGAAAATCTATCAGCGCACCAAAAGCACCTTGTTGTCCATTTGCTCTGTACGATGCCCCTAACCAAAGTTTTTCATTAAATAAAAAGTTCGCGGTAAAATCAGTTGAAATTGGAGCATCATCGGTATATTTTGCTAATATCGAAGGCTTAAATTTCACACTTTTACCTAAATCAAAAACATAACCACCAATTACATAATAATGTACCTGTTCTAAAGCAGCATATTCTGTATTATTATTATTGTCATTATTAATCAATCTAGGAATCGAAAAACCAGCAAACCATCTCTCTGAATGAATAAGTATTCCGGCTCCAAAATTTGGATTCCATCTATCCAATCTTTCATCGAAATATGGATCATTTCCAGTATTTACGCCATTATACAACTCATCCGATAGTTTGTAACTTGTAGCTCCAGCATCAATACCAAAAGCCAGTTTCGTTCTGTCTCCAAGGTTAATGGTGTAAGAAAAATCTGCATACACATAAGTGAAATTTTCATAACCTGCTTTGTCATTTATCAATGATAAACCTACACCTATTTTTTCATTTCTTAATGGAGAGTTAATAGATAAGGTTTGTGTTTGCGGACCTCCATCAAAACCTGTCCATTGGTTTCTTCCCAAAGCTACTATACTTAATACTTCTCTGCTTCCAGCATATGCTGGGTTAATAGCAATTGTATTATACATATATTGTGTAAACTGGGGCATCTGTTGTGCATTAGTATTTTGAAATCCTAAAATCAACATTACTAATATTATAATTATACGTTTCATAGATTTAATTTAAAATTAGTTAGTTCCTAAATATATATATCCTGTTCTTGGTTTATAACCACTACCAACTATATTTACAATGTAATAATATGTTCCTGTCGGTAATAAGCCGGCTGATCCAATTGTTGTACCTCCCTCTTCATTATATCCTCGCCAATTGTTACGGTAACTATCTGATCGGTATACCATTTTACCCCAACGGTTAAAAATCATTACTGCCGCTGTAAATCCACAAGACTCAACATCTGAAACCATAAATGTGTCATTGATACCGTCATTGTTTGCGGTTACAACTTTAGAAATTTGTATACTATCAGGTGATTCACAAGGTAAAACAACACAATCATCAGTTCCTAAAA
>BS_KBA_SWE02_21mDRAFT_10000079_pt1 | contig 30831 bp, 30 predicted proteins | sample BalSeasSWE02_21m_FD_9196 | JGI IMG/M metagenome (IMG submission 9196)
GGTTAGGAAATCTCTCCTTTACAGCTTTTAAAACAGCAACTACTCCTTTCGTATGCCCGTGTGCAGTATCAATAATAACTGCGTCAACGTTGGCATTTACTAATGCCTCCGCACGTTCTACCGCATCAGATGTTACTCCTAATGCAGCGGCTACGCGCAGTCTACCAAATTCATCTTTATTAGCAATTGGTTTTTGTGTCAATTTTGTGATATCCCGAAACGTAATTAGTCCCAATAATTTACCCTCTTGGTCTACTACAGGAAGTTTTTCAATTTTATTTTTCTGAAGTATTAATTCAGCCTCTTTAAGAGAGGTCCCTTGAGCCACAGTTATCAAATTTTCAGAGGTCATTACTTCACTCAATTTGCGACTGTAATCCTTTTCAAATCTCAAATCCCGATTAGTCACTATTCCAATCAATATATTATTAACATCTACGATGGGAATTCCTCCTATACCATATTCTTTCATTGTGGCCTGAGCATCACCTACGGTAGCCGTTTTTGGTAAGGTGACAGGGTCTTGAATCATACCGCTTTCGGCACGTTTTACTTTGCGAACCTCAGCAGCCTGATCTTCGATACTCATGTTTTTATGTAAAACACCTATTCCACCTTCTCGAGCCATTGCGATAGCCATGGCACTTTCAGTAACCGTATCCATCGCTGCGGAAATAATGGGAACATTTAAGGTAATATTCCTTGAAAATCTAGTTTTAATAGAAACATCTCTAGGTAAAACTTCTGAATAAGCAGGCACTAATAAGACATCGTCGTAAGTAAGACCTTCTCCTAGAATTTTGTTTTGGTGTGCAATCATCGCAATTAAAATTAAGATATGAAGTTACCAGAAATGGTTACCATTTAATTGCGTGCAAATATACTACAATTTGTTGGAAACTATTTCTTTTTTGACAATTGAAATAAAATAGTTCCAACGCTAGTGATAAAAACGGTAGTCATCAATATTCCGGAAATCATAACGACATATTTCATCCAAGAAAGACCTTTCCACATTAAGTAGATTCCACCAAAGGTTACTACTATAGAAAAAAATGGCTCTATCATTAGAAATGCTTTCAGTTTTTTAGGCAGTGAAGTAATAGCTACTATAACGCCTAACAAGAAAAATATAAATGATATAGAGAGAACATGTGTATGCAATATAGTGAGCATTTCTCGCTCACTCTTTTCAAATTTCATCACTTTGACATTTTCAACTTCCTCATTACCCATATAATTTTCTTCTATACCCACAGAAGAAATTGAGTCAGTCTCTCGAAGAAAAAGTAATCCTGTGAAATAACCTATACTCAGCACTATGACGAATACGGCAATAAATAATTTTACATATTTAGGAAAATCATGTATAAGTCCGTGCACTTGCATTAGATCAAAGATTTTTTAGATAAATAAGCAAGGCTCTTTAGTAAATCGTTTATTGCTCGTGTCATAGAATGAACAGAAATTGTGGCTCCACTTATTGGAATGATATCTTTATTGTATATTAATTCTTTTGACCTTATTGAGACACCTTCGTATTGTTTCAACCATCGTTTACTCCCAATTTCACCACCNTATTCTTCACGATAAATTAAGACCTTTGCTTTAGTTATTATGAANTTAGAATCAAATAAAACAAGATAATCAAAAGAGGCAGTTTTACTCGGCGCATTTCCCACGTATCCATATCCCAATAGCTGTTCTTTAGAATAAATTTTAAAGAGATTTCCATCTCCTAACTCTGAAATTGTTTCTTTATTAATTTCTTCTGAAAAAGAAATAATTTCTTTTGTGAAATTTTCCGTTTCATAAAATTTAGAAATTTCAGAATCTGCCTTTTTCATAATCCTTTCAGGAATTGAAAAGGAAGTACAAAAAAGAAATATAGCAAAAGTAAAAAGCAACTTTTTAATCATTTGACAAAGTTTCGAAAAATCAAAGTTAACATATATTGACGCCTAACCAAACTAGGTTCTACAAATTAGCTCTTTAAGGTGTTTAGATTAAAACCAAACTCCAATTCCGAAGTTAAGCATATCACTTACATTATCACCACTTTGAGCATCATCCCTAAATTGATAGTCTCCTTTTATAACTACTCCTTCAACAATATGATAAGATAATCCAGTTGTAATATCTCGACGATTAAAAGCATCATTTCTCTCCAAATCTCCAGAAGTAGAAGCATGGGTATCATACTGTTCAAAGCGACCGAATGCGAATAATTTTTGTTTTGCACCTAGACGAAGAAGATTATAAGCTCCTTCAACGTAGAAACCTTGCAACGCGCTTCCCAAATCTTTGTCGGTGGCAATATTATAGGCTTCAGTATCACTCAAAGTAGCATAAATAAATTGTCCGCGAGCAGTAAATCTTTTGAACGTATATCGCGCATCTAGACCTACCATCGCAATACCAATATTAGCCCCATTTAATTCTTCAATTTCATCTTCTGCTTGGGTTTTTCCAAAATAACCTGCAAGACCTAAACGCAATCCTGGTAAACCATAATAATCGGCTTTCACCGAAAATGTAGGTGAATCTACGGTAGATTGTATACCCTTTTGACGACCACCACGAAGTCCACTGCTCCCACTTAGAAAGCCTGTTAACAGATCTTCGCCACCTGATGTGGTAGATTTAAATCCATTGAAAATATAGGCCTGATAGCCTAATGAAATTTCAGGAAAACGCCCATTCACTCCGATTCCGATTTCCCTCCAAGTGGTTGGCACTATCACGTTGTCCATTCCAGGTCTTTCGGTACCATTAAAAGTAGTAGGCTCATGGTATTCGTTTATAATACCCATTGGGATAAGCATCAAACCTCCACGCAGACTTATATTATCTGCAATTGAATAATTTATGAATGCTTGCTCTACAAAAATCTCTTCTACATGCTCTATTTCAATTTCTGAAACAAACTGTACCTCATCATTAAAATTATATCCAAATAAGAGTACTAAACGTTGAACATCCAATTCACCATTATCTCCTTCTGGCTGATTGTAGGTTACTTCACCGTAAGCCCCAATAGTGACTTTCTTTCCTAAGGCATTCGATAAAATACGCTGAGAAGAATTTTGAATCTCTAAGGAGCTAATATTAACTGTATCTTGAGTTGTTTGCGCTATGGCAATTCCAATAATTAAAAATGACTGAAGCAATAGAAGTGGTTTCATTAATTTTTATTTAGACTTAATATGAATAATATTAAATACAAAATTAAAATCAATTTCCAATTCTCACAAGTTTATTTAGAATAATTTTAAATAAACTTTACATATAATTTAAACCAATTATTACAACTACTTAGACAATTCTTTTAATTGATCTACATATGGCAATCGAGCCATTTGAACCCATTGTAGTATCAAAGTTTTATCCGCATCTACCAACTTCCCATGTATCCACGTATAAGAAGGCAATGGCATTTCTTCTTCTTCTAACATTTCGGTTATCTCTTTCAACTTATGATCCTTCTTTTTTACCGAATAACCTTCCCATGCTGAAACATTAAACTCACCTTTTCCCTCTTTTACATGATCCGCCAACCAATAAGATACAGGAGCGATTTCAGCATACCATGGATATTGTGTTTGATTACTATGACAATCATAGCAATTCTCTTTTAAAATACTGGCTAATTGGTGACTGACTTTTGTTTCATTTTCAAATGCCATTGCGCTCTCATAACCTCCACTATTCTTATCGGGGCGAATAAACTGAGTAATAACTAGAACTAACAACAAAGTAATTAACAGGTATCTAAAATACTTTTTCATAAATTTTCAACTTAAGGACTATTAATATAAAATTAAATATTTTCTAATTCTAATGATATTTAGCAAATAATTTCGTTGCCTCATTATGAGCGCTCTCAAAAGACATCGGACTTATATTACATTCTACTTTTTCAGTTGTAAAATAGCTTAGCATTTTTTCAGTCGGCATATTTCCTGTCAATTCATCTTTAGCCATGGGACAGCCTCCAAATCCTTGTATTGCTCCATCAAATCTTCTACAACCTGCTTTATAAGCTGCATCAACTTTTTCATGCCACGCAGTAGGAGTTGTATGTAAATGAGCCCCGAATTCAATATCTGGGTACTTTGGAATAAGTTGTGAAAATAAGTACCTTATAATATCGGGAGTTGATGAGCCTACTGTATCACTTAAAGACAATATACTCACCCCCATCGACGCCAATTTTTCAGTCCATTCACTTACTATATCAACGTTCCAAGGATCTCCGTATGGATTGCCAAAACCCATAGAAAGATAGGCTACGACTTCCTTATTATTCCGATCAGCCATATTTAATATTTCCTGCAAGATTTCTATAGATTCACGAATTGTCTTGTGTGTATTCCGCATTTGAAAATTTTCAGAAATAGAAAACGGATATCCTAAATATTGAATTTCAGGGTGAATAATTGCTAACTCCGCGCCACGAAGATTAGCAATGATCGCCAATAATTTACTTTTAGACGTTGATAAGTCAATATGAGATAAAACTTCAGCAGTATCCTGCATTTGAGGTATTGCCTTTGGTGATACAAAACTTCCAAAATCAATAGTATCAAACCCACAACGTAACAAAGCCTGGATATATTGGACTTTTTGTTGAGTCGGAATCCAATCCTTGATACCCTGCATTGCGTCACGTGGGCATTCTATTATTTTAACTTTTTGCATCCATTCAAAGATATAAATTCCAATCTAGGAGTGAATCTTTTCATCTGAAAATTAAGAGGCTTTATTTATGGGATTAAAATAAATAATGCAATACCAACGAAAACTGAAATTTGCAACCATTTAAAAAATAAACCTGTAGATTTCCTTCTAATGAGAAAATGTTTAATCCTTCCAGCTAACAAAGCAATACTACTGAAAGTAAGAAATGAGATGATCATAAATAAAAGTCCTAAAATATAAAATTGTGAAATTAAATTTTTATGTTCATTCCAAAGAAATGCAGGGAAAAAAGCAAGAAAAAAAATCATAATCTTAGGATTTACTAAATTCATAATCACTCCTTGTTTATATAGTCCCCAATTGGATTTTTTTGGCGCATCTTCAGAAAAAGCAATCACCGCATCGCCTTTATAACTCTTAAATGCTAGGAATAATAAATAAAGAGCTCCTAAAACTTTAATACTATAGAAAATTTCTTCCGAAGCAGTAATAAGGGCAGAAACACCGAAAGCCAGCAAACTTGTATGAACAATACATCCGCTAATTAATCCTGAGGTTGTTGCAATACCACTCTTTGTACCATTTATAAGAGACTGCACAAGAACATAAATATTGTCGGGACCCGGCGTTAACGCCAAAGCAAAAGTAGCTAGTGAAAATGAAAGAAGATTTTCTATCAACTCTTTTCGTATAAAGCTTTCAACAAGGCCTTATTTATATCTTTAATAAGTTTAGGCCCTTCATAAATAAAACCAGTATATAACTGAATCAAACTAGCTCCTGCTTCAATTTTTTCCATCGCGTCCGTTACACTATGAATTCCTCCAACGCCAATAATTGGAAATGCTTTATTACTTTTCTCTGAAAGAAATCGAATTACCTCAGTAGCTCTGTTTGCCAATGGTTTTCCACTCATCCCTCCCATTTCTATTTTGTTTTCTGAAATTAAACCTTCTCTTGAAATGGTTGTATTTGTGGCAATAACCCCATCAATTTTTGTTTCTGAAACGATGTCGATAATATCTAATAACTGTTCATTGGTCAAGTCGGGGGCAATTTTTAAAAGGATAGGCTTTCGTTGAGTTCGGCCATTATTATTATCTTGAAGTAACTGTAAAAGTTTTGTTAGGGGCTCCTTTTCCTGAAGAGCTCTCAAATTTGGGGTATTCGGGGAACTGACATTAACTACAAAATAATCAACAAATTGAAATAAGGCATTAAAGCAAAATAAATAATCGTTTACCGCTTCATCGTTTGGAGTTGCTTTATTTTTACCAATGTTTCCTCCAATTAATACATTTTTGTTTTTCCTTAAACGTTCAACCGCTTTATCAACTCCTCCATTATTAAATCCCATTCGATTAATAAGAGCATTGTCTTTTTTTAACCTAAATAGACGTTTTTTAGGATTACCTTCCTGGGCTTTTGGCGTTAAAGTTCCTATTTCAATGAAACCAAATCCGAAGTTAGACAACTCTTTATACAACTTGGCATCTTTATCAAAGCCAGCTGCAAGTCCAACAGGATTTGGAAAAGTAAGGCCAAATAATTTCCGCTCTAATTTTTGATGTTTAACTACATACATACTTCGGAAAAGCCCTCCAAAACCTATTGTACTTAAAAAACGTATAAGTGAAAAGGTGAAATAATGTATTTTCTCGGGATCCACTAAAAAGAGAATCGGGCGAAGGATGGATTTGTACATATTCAAATATAAAATTGTGGTAAAGGTACGTCGCTATCTATCAATTTAAAAGTGATTTAAAAAAAATAGAAAAGCTTAGTAAATATGATGAAAAGTAGTTTTTTTCTTATGCTATGTTTTAGTTGATATCTCTTAAGTTACAGTTAATATTTTATTCAAGTGTTCATGGAATCCTTACCTAAATTTTCGCACTTTGTTATATCTTTGATAAAAACTTATCATGATTGAGAAGCAACACCTCATCGACCGTTTTATTAGTTATGTAACTTTAGACACCGAAAGCGATCCGGAGAGTAATACAACTCCCAGCACTAGTAAACAGTGGAATCTTGCTAATTTACTAGTTGAAGAATTAAAACAAATTGGAATGCAAGATGTCACAATAGACGAAAACGCATATATTATGGCAACACTTCCTTCCAATGTAGATCATGGTACTTCTGTGATTGGATTTATATCGCACTTCGATACGACTCCAGATTTCACGGGAGCTAATGTAAAGCCTCAAATTATTGAAAATTACGATGGGAAAGACATTGTTTTGCATGGAGCCGAAAATATCATTCTATCGCCAGACGATTTCGACGATCTTCTTCTCTATAAAGGCCAGACTCTAATAACTACCGACGGTACTACACTATTGGGTGCCGATGACAAAGCTGGTATTACAGAAATAGTATGCGCAATGGAGTATCTTTTAAACCATCCAGAACTAAAACATGGAAAGATTAGAGTTGGTTTTACTCCAGATGAGGAGATTGGCAGAGGTGCCCATAAATTTGATGTGGAAAAATTTGGTGCAGATTGGGCTTACACTATGGATGGTAGTCAAATTGGCGAATTGGAATATGAAAACTTCAACGCAGCATCAGCTCTAGTATACGTTAAAGGGAAAATCGTACATCCTGGATATGCAAAAGGCAAAATGATAAACAGCCTTTATATTGCGACAGAATTTATCAATTCATTACCAAGAATGGAAACCCCTGAACATACTGAAGATAGACAGGGCTTCTTTCACTTAACGAATGTTCAAGGTTCAGTTGACGGAACGAAGCTACAGTATATTATTCGGGATCATGATAAAGATCATTTTGAAGCTAGGAAAGAAATGGTTCAAAAGGTAGCAAACGATTTAAACGAACAATTTGGAAAAGAATTGATATCTGTTGAAATTAAAGATCAATACTTTAATATGCGTGAGAAGGTAGAACCTGTTATGCACATAGTCGATATAGCAAAAGAAGCTATGATATTAGCTAATATTAAGCCGCTCATAAAGCCGATTCGTGGAGGTACGGATGGTTCTCAGTTAAGTTTTATGGGTCTTCCGTGTCCTAATGTATTTGCAGGGGGCCATAACTTCCACGGAAGATATGAATATGTCCCAGTAGAAAGCATGCTAAAAGCAACCGAAGTGATTGTTAATATTGCTCAAATTGTGGCGAAAAATTAATAAAAAATGAAGTCATAAAAAAACCCCTCAGTAAAACTGAAGGGTTTTATTATTAAAACCATTGAATTATTTCTTTTCGGAAGCATTAAGTTTATTACTCAGTTCCATAGAAATTGCAGAGCTCTCAAATTTCAGTTTTCCTGCACCTGATTCAATAATGCAAGTTCCGTCATCATTTAAAGTTAGAATTTTTCCGTGCAAACCACTTTTAGTTACCACTTTATCACCTGCTTTAATTTCAGATGCGAATTTTTTCTCCTGTTTTTGTTTCTTCATTTGAGGACGTATTAAAAACATATACATCACCAAGAAAAGTAAAATAATAGGAAGAAAGCCTTGTATTTGCTCCATAATTTTATTTACTATTTTTTATTGTGTTGGTAAAGAGCCAGTAGTTGCTGCACCTTCTTTAGCATTCACAAAAGCTTTAATTACTAAAGTTTCTTTTCCAACTGCAGTATTTGCTGTAATTGTGACAGTCTTACTTACTTGGTTTTTACCACTACCATTAAACTTAACAAGTAACTCACCTGAGGCACCAGCAGCAACTGGTGCTTTAGTATATTCTGGTACTGTACATCCACAACTACTTTTTGCATCCACAATTACCAAAGGAGCATTTCCTGTATTCGTAAATTTGAAAATATGTTCAACAGGCACTCCACCTTCGATAGCACCAAAATCAAACTCATTTTCTTCAAAAGTCATAATTGGAAGTTCACCAGCTTTTGCATCGCGATCTGCAGCAGCAGTTACATTTTCTTCATTTACTTTTTCCGCTGCATTCTCTTTACAAGAAATGAAAGCGAAAATTGATAACAGAGTTACTATTACAATAGATTTTTTCATAGGATTTTAATTTTAAATTTTTAAGAACCGCAAAAATACTTAATTTTTTACTTTTATTGGAGTCCTCTCCCAATTTTATTTAATTTATTGTTAGTTTCAAACTCTTTAACAAGTTTATCAAGAATTCCATTAATAAAAATACTACTCTTAGGTGTAGAGTATTCCTTAGCAATTTCTAGATATTCATTAATGGTAGCTCTAACTGGAATGGAAGAAAAATAAAGAAACTCTGCAATACCCATTTTCAGAATAATCATATCTATTTCCGCAATTCTTTCCTTATCCCAATTCGGCGTTTTACCTTCAATTTCTGCTAAAAGTTTGTCATCATTAAGAATTACTTTCTGAAGTAGTAGCAAGGCATAGTCTCGATCTTCAATATCTTTATAAAGTTCAGGAATTAAAATACTCCTCACATTTTTTTCGGAAAGCTTGGACAACATCTTAACAAGGGCCGTATTTACTATCGGAAAATCGTCCAACCAAGTAAGCCGTTTATCTTCTATATACTCATATAACTTTTCATTAGGAGCAATAACTTCCTTGAAAACCTTCAAAATGAAATTTTGATCCTCTTTAAAAGATGTTTCTTTACTAGAAAGATAATCAAGGTACCAATTCTGCTCCAGTAGACTATTTAATAAAATCTCAACATATTCGATATCATGAACCCAGTAATTCAATTTTCTTCTTTCTTACCATTTCAGTTAGAACCGAATTGGTAGCTAATAATTTAAGTACCTTATTTTCAATAAAAGTTCTGTGCGGATTTTTTTCAAGGGCTGTTGCCAAGTGCTTTTTTTGTGAAATAACAAGAACTTTTTCGGCATGGTTGCGCATTTCAATCAATAGTTGAAGGAGTAATAAATACAAATCCAGCATTTGGTCTATACTATAGAAAAGAAATTTTTCTTGTTTATTTAGATCTAGATGTTCACTCTGATTAAATGCATATACCGACTGTAATACTTTTACTCTAATATGTCTTCTTGTGAGCATAAATCCTAAGAACTTTTATAAAGAAACAACGCACAAGAATAAGCTTGTGCGCTGCAAAGATATAATATTAAAATTGAAAACTATTTTTCTTTTTTTCTTGCCTCAATTCTGGCTTGTGCTACATCTAAAGCGGCCTGGTGGGTTGTGATACCATTTATTTCGGCATTCGTCAATATTTCTAATGTTGTATGATAAATATTTTCTGTTTTACGTATTATTTCCTTTTTGCCATAATTTTCTAATTCGGCATACACATTAATAATTCCTCCCGCATTAATTAAGAAATCTGGTGCATAAATTATTCCTTTCTGACGCAGCATATTACCATGCCTATTTTCGTCGGCCAACTGATTATTTGCAGCTCCCGCAATTATTTTGGCCTTTAATTGCCCAATACTAACATCATTCAAGGTAGCTCCTAAGGCGCAGGGTGCATAGATATCCATTTGTTCGGCATAAATATTTTGTCCCTCATATATTACGGCACTATATTTATCCCGTATTTCTTCAAGTCTTGCTCGGTTAATATCAGATATAACCACTCTTGCACCTTCATTTGTCAAGTGCTCAACTAAGGCCTCTCCCACATTTCCAATTCCTTGTACATAGATAACTTTATCTTCAAGCCGATCAATTCCGTAAGCAATCTTTGCAGCAGCCTTCATTCCCATAAATACACCATAACCAGTAATAGGAGAAGGATTTCCAGCACCTCCTAATTCCTCTGAAATTCCAGTAACATAAGGAGTTACTGACCTAACTAAATCCATGTCCTTTGTCTCCATCCCTACGTCCTCCGCGGTAATATATCTACCCCCAAGAGAATGAACAAATTCGCCAAAACGAAGCATCAATTCAGGTGTCTTTTGAGTTTTGGCATCCCCAATAATAACGGCTTTACCACCTCCAAGGTTTAAACCAGTCACCGCAGATTTAAATGTCATACCTCGAGACAGACGTAACACATCGTTAAGTGCATCCCACTCACTATTGTATTGCCACATTCGAGTACCTCCTAGTGCAGGACCTAAGACGGTATTGTGTATACCAATAATTGCTTTTAATCCAGTATCTTTGTCATTGCAAAAAACAATTTGCTCATGATTATCGAAAGATAATTGCCCAAATACTGGAGCTATTTTTTTAAGATCATTTTGATTCAATACTTCAGTCACCATTGTACATTAAAATTTAGATATCCGCAAAAAGGACGGGCAAAAATAATTGATAACCAACAATACAGCAAAATAATTAGCATTAAATTAAGAATTTGTTAATAAATTAAAAAGTTTAAATGAAAGAATTACAACATCTTAATCGTTACTTTTTAAAGTATAGGGGGCGTCTAATTTTCGGTTTAATCATCACAATAATAGCTCGGATTTTTGCTTTATTAACCCCAATGCTAATTGGTGACTCTGTTGAAGTAGTTAAAAATTATATTGCTGGTGATATTACAGATCTCTCCGTTGTTGAGTCCGAATTATTAATCAATATACTTCTTATCCTTGGCACAACTTTATTGGCCGCTTATTTTACTTTTTTAATGCGGCAGGCTATAATCGTTGTGTCGAGAAATATAGAATTTGATCTTAAAAACGAAATATTTCAACAATACGAAAGGTTATCCTTAAGTTTTTATAAGCAGAATCGCACCGGAGATTTAATGAATAGAATTAGTGAAGACGTTTCCAAAGTTAGAATGTATGCAGGGCCTGCAATAATGTATAGTGCCACAACAATCACCTTATTTTTAGTGGTTATAAGTTATATGTTTTATACGGCACCGATACTAACGCTTTATGCCGTAGCACCACTCCCAGTTTTATCTATAGCAGTATACAAATTAAGTGTTATTATCCACAATCGAAGTACTGCAGTGCAGTTGTTCTTATCTAAGTTAACTTCATTTACGCAAGAAAGCTTCAGTGGAATTGCAGTTATTAAGGCTTATGGTATTGAATCACGTACAAACTTCGAATTCAATGATCTTGCAAAAGCTAGCAAGGAAAAGAATATTGATTTAGCTAAAGTGCAAGCTTTATTTTTCCCGTTAATGATGTTGTTAATAGGAGCAAGTAATCTTTTGGTGATTTTCATAGGAGGAAATCAATTTATTGCTGGGAAAATCGAGTTTGGAACGATTGTAGAGTTCCTTATCTATGTAAACATGCTTACCTGGCCAGTGGCTGTTGTAGGTTGGGTAACGTCCATGGTTCAACAGGCAGAGGCTTCCCAAAAACGAATAAATGCGTTTCTAAAAGAAGAACCAATAGTTCAAAACCTAGTTCAAGACAGGACTCCCATTAATGGGTATATCGAGTTTAGGAATTTGTCTTTTACCTATCCAGACACTCAAATCAAGGCCCTAGAAAACGTTTCATTTACAGTAAACCCAGGAGAAACACTATCCATTGTTGGCAATACAGGATCTGGCAAATCTACTATTCTTGAATTGATATGTAGATTATACGATGTCGAGAATAGTGCTTTATTTATTGATGAGACCACAATAAAACAGATTAATTTACAAGATTTAAGAAGCAGTATAGGTTATGTCCCACAGGATGCATTCTTATTTAGTGATACTATAAAAAATAATATAAAATTTGGAAAGGAGAATGCAACTGAAGAAGAGGTTATTGCTGCTGCCAAATTGGCTTCGGTACATGAAAACATAAAAGGCTTTAAAGAAGAATATAATACAATTTTAGGAGAGCGCGGAATTACTCTCAGTGGCGGTCAAAAGCAGCGTGTATCCATAGCTCGTGCCGTAATAAAAGATCCACAGATTTTGTTATTTGACGACTGCCTATCTGCCGTAGATACAGAAACAGAGGAAGAAATTCTTCAAAATCTTCATAGAATTTCAAAAAATAAGACCACAATCATTGTTAGCCACAGGGTATCGTCTGCAAAAAATTCAGATAAAATCATCGTGTTAGAAGCTGGCAAAGTAATACAACAAGGAACTCACGCTGAGCTGTTAAATAGTGAAGGATATTATAAAGATTTATACCATAAACAACTTTTAGAAAAAGAAATATAATTTTATGTCGTCATAATTGATTTTTTTTTTGGATTTTTGGCAGAACGTTAACAATAAATTACAATTATGAGTGACCAGTATTCAATGGAGCAAGAAGAGATTTTTTCAAAAGTAATGCGCGCGGGAAGACGCACCTATTTTTTTGATGTAAGAGCAACAAAAGCAGGAGACTATTATTTAACCATCACGGAGAGCAAAAAGTTCACTAATGATGATGGTTCTTTTCATTATAAAAAACACAAAATTTACCTTTATAAAGAGGATTTTTCTGAATTTCAAGAAAATTTGAATGAAATGATTCAATATGTATTGGATGAAAAAGGAGATGAAGTAATTAGTGAACGTCATCAAAAAGATTTTAAAAAGGAATCAGATATAATTCCTTCTGAAAATGATGATAATAATGAAGAGATTTCTGCATCAAGTTTTACTGATGTCGAATTCGACGATATTTAAGACTTAGTAAAAAAATTAAATTGAAAACCGTCCTCAAACATATTTGGGGACGGTTTTTTTATCTTTATATTTAGACGTTACTTAATTAAATTTCATGAAAAAAATAAAATATACTCTAATATTGTTTCTATCAATCTCAGCATTCGCTCAAGATTATCATGTGGATCTAGATTATTACCTGCCAAAAGATGTTACTTATAACCCAAATATCCCAACTCCCCAGAGCATTATTGGGCACGAAGTTGGAGACTGGCATGTTACTCACGATAAGTTAGTGGAATATATGTATGCCTTAGCAAAATCAAGTGACCGAATAACTATCGAAAATCGTGGAAGCACCTTTGAAGGTCGCCCATTATTATTACTAACTGTTTCATCCACAAAGAACCTAGCGAATATTGAAAATATTCGTAAAGATCACTTCTCTTTAACGGAAAATAATTCAAATTCCATGAATACTGCAACCATGCCGATTGTAGTCTATCAAGGATTTTCTATCCATGGAAATGAACCTAGCGGTTCCAATGCGGCTCTTGCCGTAGCCTATTATCTTGCCGCTGCTCAGGGACCAAAAATAGAGGAGCTTTTAAACAATGTGATTATTTTATTTGATCCTTCGTTCAATCCAGATGGCTTACAACGCTTCGCTTATTGGGCCAATACTAATAAAAGTAAAAACATTAATCCAGATCCCAACGACAGAGAATATGATGAAGTCTGGCCAGGTGGACGTTTTAATCATTATTGGTTTGATCTTAATAGGGATTGGTTACCAGCTCAATTACCCGAGAGCCGTGCTCGAATTGAAACATTTCACAATTGGTATCCTAACATCCTCACCGATCACCACGAAATGGGAACTAATTCAAGTTTTTTCTTTCAGCCAGGAATTCCATCCAGAACTCACCCACTCACCCCTCAAAAAAATCAGGAGTTGACAAAAGAGATTGGTAGTTTTCATGTAAATGCCTTAGATAAAATTGGTAGTTTGTACTATTCAGAAGAAGATTATGACGATTTTTATTATGGCAAAGGTTCTACTTTCCCGGATATAAATGGAAGTATTGGAATTCTTTTTGAACAAGCATCTTCTAGAGGTCACGCCCAAGAGAGTGATAACGGGATTCTAACTTTTCCATTTACAATTAGAAATCAATTTACTACGGCATTATCCACTTTGGAAGCTGCAGTTGCCATGCGTGTTAAGATATTGGATTATCAACGGCAATTTTTTATTGATTCTAGAAAAGAAGCAGCAACTAATGGTTCAATTATTTTTGGAGATGAAAAGGATGCTTCAAAAGTGTATCATTTGGCGGAAATTCTGCAACATCATCAAATTAAATTCCATGAAATAACTTCCGATTTTAAAGTGAAAGACAAGAATTATAAAAAGGGATTTAGCTACATCATTCCGAAAAATCAAAAACAATATCGTTTGATTCAGGCAATGTTTGAAAAGAGAACGACATTTCAAGATAGTTTGTTCTATGATATTAGTGCTTGGACTTTTCCATTAGCCTTTAATTTGGATTATGATGAAATTCCCAATTTGGATCATGTTGGAGGTGAAGTAACCAAATTGAAAATTAAAGCTGCTATTCCTCCATCCGAATCAAACTATGCCTATGTTATGGAATGGCATGACTACTATTCGCCAAAAGCATTAAATTTAATTCTTAAAAAAGGCCTGCTTGCAAAAGTCGGAATGTCACCTTTTACCTTAGATGGCAAAAAATACGACTATGGGACTATCTTGATTCCAATTCAAAATCAGAAACTTTCTTCTAGTGAGATCTTATCTTTTCTTCAAAGTGTAGCTATTGAGGCAAATGTCACTATTACCAATGTGAAAACCGGATCAACAACCGGCATTGATTTTGGAAGCGGAAAATTTAGAGCGTTGGAATTTCCGAAAATTGCCATCTTAGTTGGCGAAGGTGTAAATAGCAGTGATGCAGGCGAAATCTGGCACCTTTTCGATCAGCGATACAATATATTACTCACCAAACTTGACACAAAGAATTTCGGAAAAACTGATTTAAGCAGATATACGGATATCATCTTACCGAGTATTTCGGGGAATGCACTTACTAAAAAAGAGGCTGAAAAATTAAAGAATTGGGTAGAGTCTGGTGGTACCCTAATAGGCTATAAAAATGCCGGAAACTGGATGAAAGACTATGAATTATTAAAATTGGAATTTATAAACAAAAAAGACACGGCTCACAACATTTCTTTCGAACAGAGATCAGATTATTCAGGGGCTCAGGTCATTGGAGGTGCTATTTTTGAAACCAAATTAGATCGATCACACCCCATTGCTTTTGGATATAAGAATGATCTATTATCGATTTTTAAAAGCACTACCCATTTTATAAAGGCAGATGAAAACAGTTACAGCAATCCTATTCAGTATACTGAAAATCCGGTTATGAGTGGCTATATTTCGAAGCTTAATTTGGAGCAGTTAAAGGGAACAGTACCATTTAAAGTGAGCAATTTGGGTAAGGGGAAAGTAATTTACTTTACAGACAACAACAATTTTAGGGCCTTTTGGTATGGAACGAATAAACTACTTATGAATGCTATTTTCTTTGGTAATGAAATGTGATAAATGTATTTTAAATGAAATCACTCAATCTTCAAATAAAATATTTGTACATAAATATTTACGTCTTAAGTCTATTAAAAATATAAGTCTTGTAAGCCGATTATGACCGAAAAAAATTATGAAAGCTTCTCATCAAAAATCGATTTCTCAGGTTTTGATTTTATTGTTATAGGTTCTGGTATTGGCGGATTAACGGCTGCAATTTGGTTAGCCAAGTCTGGGAAAAAAGTTGCTGTTCTTGAACGTCATTATGTTCCAGGTGGTTTTACACATAGCTTTAGAAGAAAACATGGTTTTCAGTGGGATGTTGGAGTGCATTATGTTGGAAACATGAGCAAAGATAATTCTTTGTTAGGCATGTTTAATTTTCTTACAGATGGAAAACTCAGATGGGAATCAATGGGGGAAGTATATGACGTTGTTTATATTGATAAGAAAAGATACGAGTTTAAAGCAGGTAAAGAACAATTTAGAGAGCAGTTCATCAAATATTTTCCAGAGGATAAACAAGCTATTAATGACTATCTAAATCTTATAGAAAAAGCAAACAAAAGAGGTGCAGCGTTTTTCTTTGAAAAGGTTTTTGAGCCTTGGTTAAGCAAGTCCTTTGGCTGGATTCTAAGAAAGAGATATAATCGCTATTCACAAAAAACTACTTGGGAAGTATTAAGTGAGCTAACTAATAATAAACTCTTAATCGCTGTTCTATGCGGACAATGCGGAAACTATGGGTTATCTCCTAAATACAGTAGTTTTGGAGCGCACGCGATGGTTATTGCGCATTTTATGGAAGGAGGTTATTATCCAATAGGTGGTGCTGAACAAATTTGCCATAAGGCAATTGAAGTTTTAAATAAACTCGGAAGTAAAGTTTTTATAAATGCTGAGGTCCAAAATATTATTACAGAAAACAACGCCGTTACCGGCATTAAAGTTAATGACACTATCATTCGTTGCACTAATGTTATAAGTAATGCTGGGGTTAACAACACTTTTAATTATTTACTTTCCGAAAGTGCAAAGCAGCGATGCAAATTCAATTTGAAACATGTAAAACCTGCAAGTGGACATTTGTGTTTATATATTGGGCTAAATAAAAGTTCGGCTGAATTAAACTTGCCAAAACATAATGTATGGTATTACGCTCATGAAAATACAGACGAGTTAATTGAAAAAACAACACTATCCGAAGCGCCTAATAATTTTGCTTATATCTCCTTCCCATCGGCAAAAGACCCTGAATGGGAACTGAAAAATCCTGGAAAAGCAACTATTCAGGCTATCTCAGTAGGTAATTATGATTGGTTTAAGGCATATGAAAACCAACCCTGGATGAAACGGGAAGATGCCTACAAAAAGCTTAAATCCGACTTTGAAGTTTCTATGTTAAATAGATTGTACATTTTATTCCCTCAAGTTAAAGGAAATATTCAGATAACGGAAGTTTCATCACCACTATCAACAAGGCATTTTTCCAATTATAAAAATGGAGAAATATATGGTCTTGAACATAGCCCGGACAGGTTCAAATTACCTTTTTTACGACCAAAAACTAGAATAAAAGGATTAAAATTGGTGGGACAAGACATTACTCTGGTGGGTGTTTCAGGAGCAATGTTGTCGGGAATGTTATGTGCAACTACAATCTTGAAATTTAGATCTTGGCATTTGTTTAGAGAAATAGGGAGGGTAAATAAATACGATTAAATTCTTTTTAATTTTATTGAAGTCACTCTTGTTGAAAGCCTTACCTTCGCAACTTTTTTAAATAAAGTTCATGTTGCAAAAAACGATTAAGAATTTCACTCAGAATCCAAAAAATGACATTCTCTCTGGACTTACAGTTGCCTTAGCACTTATACCAGAAGCAGTTGCTTTCGCTTTTGTTGCCGGAATTGACCCTTTAGTTGGACTCTATGGTGCTTTTATGATGGGTATAGTAACAGCGTTATTTGGTGGTCGTCCAGGTATGATTTCTGGAGCAACTGGGGCTATGGCCGTAGTTATGGTACATCTCATCCAAAAAGGAAATGAAATAGGTGCAAGCTTAGAAACACCGATAGAAAATCTAGGATTACAATGGTTGTTTATTACACTGCTTATGGTAGGGGCAATTCAAATTACCGCTGGTGTTTTTAGGCTTGGAAAGTTCGTTAGACTAATTCCGCATCCAGTTATGATGGGTTTTGTTAATGGCTTGGCGATCGTAATTTTCTTATCTCAATTAAATCTTTTTAAAGAAAATAGGGGTGGCTCACAACATTTTATGCAAGGAGCAAATCTTTGGATTATGCTAGGCTTGGTAGGGTTAACTATGGCGATTATGTTTGGTCTTCCCAAACTGACCAAAAAAGTACCCGCTGCATTAATAGCAATTATTGCGGTAGCCAGTTTAACTATTTTTGGTGGAGTTGAAGTAAGTACCGTGGGTTCTTTTATTAAGGATGGTGGCGGCGCCGGATTGCAAGGTGGCTTACCAACTTTCCAAGGACAGATTTTTAGTTTAGTTGAAACCTTACAAGGGCATTGGAATCTTATAATCTCCACCGCAATTATATTAGCGGCCGTGGGTTTAATTGAATCTTTAATGACTTTAAATCTAATCGATGAAATGACCGAAACTCGAGGCAGTGGGAATCGAGAGTGTGTTGCACAAGGGGGAGCAAACCTCTTGAATGGTCTATTTGGTGGAATGGGAGGTTGCGCTATGATAGGCCAATCGATTATTAATGTAAATTCTGGTGGACGTGGAAGATTATCGGGGGCAGTTGCGGCAATTGCCTTGCTTTGTTTCGTGCTATTCGGGGCACCACTAATAGAACAAATTCCGATTGCGGCATTAGTAGGAGTAATGTTTATGGTTGTAATTGGTACTTTTGCTTGGAGTAGTTTTCGAATATTACATAAAATTCCAAAGCCAGATGCCTTCGTTCTAATTGCCGTATCTGCAATTACTGTTTGGCAAGATTTAGCAGTTGCTGTAATTGCAGGTGTAATTATGTCGGCCTTAGTCTTTGCCTGGAAAAGCGCTACCATGATTCGAGCTAGAAAACGCATTAAAGATGATGGAACAAAAGTATACGAAATTTGGGGCCCTTTATTTTTTGGTTCAGTGCAAAATTTTAATTCCAAGTTTGATTTTAAAACCGATCCAGATAAAGTAGAAATCGATTTTATTGAATCAAAAGTTAGTGATCATTCTGGAGTTGAGGCACTTCGAAATATGGCAAATAAATACTTGGAAAATGGAAAACAGGTTAAATTGACTCACTTAAGCCCAGACTGCAAATCGCTATTATTAAAGTGGGATCCTGAATTTGAATCTGTAATTGAAGAAGCAATTGATGACCCTCGTTATTATGTCGTAACCGATACACTAGAACACGAAGTGTAGTTCTATTTTAAACTACTTTTAAATAAGAAACCAAATTTAAAAACTAAGGATTATAATATTCGCAATCCATTTTCAACTACTTTTCCAGTTTGCAATAAGGTTACATCTTTTCCATTTACTGCTCCCAAAACGAGACATTCACTCATTAAAGGACCTATTTGCTTTTTCGGAAAGTTAACAACGGCGACTATCTGTTTTCCTATTAATTCTTCTCTTGTATACAATGAAGTTATTTGAGCCGAAGATTTTTTAATACCCAAATCCTTTCCGAAGTCAATTTGCAATTTAAAAGTAGGATTTCGAGCCTCGGGAAAATCCTCAGCATTTATTATAGTTCCTACACGCATTTCAACTTTTTCAAAATCCTTCCAAGAAATTTCCATATCGCCTAATTTTCTGTAACAAGATAGTAATTTTACGACGTATAAGCTAGTTCGTTAATTCAATACTAAAAGACAACAATTCATGGCACTTACTCTATCTAACATGCTTCCTCTTGCCACAAAAGCCCCCAACTTCAAACTTATAGATGTAGCAACAAAAGATCTTGTTTCTTTAGAAAATGTTCGCGGGGAAAAAGGAACCGTTATTATGTTTTTAAGTAACCATTGTCCTTTTGTTAAACACGTAAACGATGAAATAGTTAGAATAGCCAATGATTATCGTGTTACGGGTTTTGGCTTTGTTGCCATTAGTAGCAACAATATTGAGAATTATCCACAAGACGCACCAATGTTCATGGAAGAAACAGCAAGAGAGGAAAATTATAGTTTTCCTTATTTATACGATGAAAGTCAGGAAATAGCAAAATTATACGACGCTGCATGTACGCCCGATTTCTATTTATTTGATGCTGAATTAAAACTGGTGTATCGAGGGCAACTAGACAATTCTAGACCAGGTAATGGCATTCCAGTAAACGGAAGAGATTTACGTGAAGCTCTAGATAATATATTAAATAACCATCCACAAAGAACAGAACAGAAACCAAGTATTGGATGTAATATTAAATGGAAATAACATTTATTTCCACCCTTCTCTTTTTATCAAATTTTCTATGTGAGCATAATGGTGATTGCAGTGCCATGCATAAATTCCTGTATTTTCAGCCAGCGATACATTTTTCGCTTTTTCTGGATGTATAAATTCCTTTTGAAAGTCATTAATCGTCATGCCTTTTAAAAGAAAAACCAATTTGGCGTGTACCGCCGAGAGTCCTTGTAAGGACAGTTCAATTGGAGACATAGAATAATCGAAAAGCTTAGCCCAGTCTACTTCATTATATGCTTTAATAAGAGGTGTTTCTTCTGTTAATGCCCATTTATATCGAGTGTAACTGTTATGATGGCTATCATACAGATGATGCACCACTTGTCTAACAGTCCATCCATCAGGACGATAAGGAGTGTTTAGTTGTTCTTCGGAAAGTGAACTTATTAAATTAGTAAGTCTGTTAGGGAAATATTCCAAAATTGAAATCCACGCTTCCAGTTTTTCAGGAGTAATATTTGAAGGACAATCAAACTTCCCTATTGGGTATTTCAATTTATCTAATTCCATAATGTAAAAATACAAAACGCCTCAGTCTCCCAAGGCGCCTAATTATTATATTTTCTAGAATAAATTTTATCTTCAGCACTCTTTAATTACCCTTTAATATTCATTAACTCTACATCAAATATTAAAGTAGCATTTGGAGGAATAACGCCCCCAGCTCCAGATGCCCCATACGCTAAATGTGATGGTATTACGAAACGGGCTTTATCACCTTTGTTCAACAATAAAATACCTTCATCCCATCCTTCGATCACTTGACCCATTCCTAATGGAAATTCAATCGGGTTACCTCTCTTATATGATGAATCGAATTCTGTACCATTAGCCAGCATTCCTTTATAATGTACAGCAACAGTTTGTCCCTTTTCAGGCCTTACACCATCCCCTTTTTGAATATGCTTATAATGTAATCCACTTTCGGTTTTATTGAATCCAGCGGTCAATTCTTTCATTAACTTCTCATTTGACTTCATAGCCTCGGCTTCTCGCTCCTTTTTGGATCCACTAAACAATCTAAAAGCTTCCACAGCATTCCAATTTTTAGCTTCCTCCCCAACTCGGATAATTTCAACCTTTTGGATAGTGTGTCCTTGAGCCACACTATCAACAACATCTTGTCCTTCAATTACATAACCAAAAACAGTGTGCTTATTGTCCAGCCAATCCGTTGGAATGTGAGTAATAAAAAACTGACTTCCATTTGTTCCAGGACCTGCGTTTGCCATTGAAAAAATACCAGGTCTATCATGTCTTAAATCAGGATGAAATTCATCATCAAATTTATAACCTGGTCCACCAGCGCCTGTTCCTGCTGGATCACCACCTTGGATCATAAAGTCTGGAATCACCCTATGAAATTTCAATCCGTCGTAATATGGGGTCCCTTGTGGCTTGGCCTTATTTTCTAAATTTCCTTCAGCTAGGGCTACAAAATTACCAACCGTTCCAGGGGTTTGTTTGTAAGTTAACTGTCCTAATATTTCTCCTTTTTCAGTAGTTATTTTTGCGTAAATACCGTCTTGCATTGTTCTATTTTTTAAATGATTTGCAAAGGTACGGATTGAATTTTAAAAAAGAATGTGAGAAGTTTATAATTTCAAAGGAGTTGTTTTAGTTTTAGTTTCGAACACCTGCTAATTGGCTATTTCACTTATAAATTTAATCCGATAAAGCCGCAACTCTTCTATGTCAAAATCTCCATCGAATTCTTTCATAGCAGCGTCAATATTATCACTTTTTGCTTCTATAAAGTATTCGTGGATTTCTTCTTGCTGCTCGTCATCAAGTATTTCATCAATCCAATAGCTAATATTCAATCTTGTCCCACTATAAACTATGGCTTCCATTTCTTTGATAAACTCTGGCATTTCAAGTCCTTTGGACGTAGCAATATCTGTTAAAGGTAATTTTCGGTCTACATTTTGGATAATATATAATTTTAAGGCGCTATTACTACCCGTCGACTTCACAACAAAATCATCGGGTCTCTCAATTTCATTTTCCTCTACGTAATTTTGAATAAGTTTTAAAAATGAATCCCCATACTTTTTGGCTTTACCTTCACCTACTCCGTGTACATTAGCTAGTTCTTCAAAATTAATAGGATATTTTAATGCCATGTCTTCCAAAGACGGATCTTGGAATATTACGAATGGCGGTAAACCAAGTTTTCCGGCTACTTTTTTTCGTTCAGCTTTTAATAATAAAAAGAGCTTATCATCGGCCGAGGCACCTCCATTTTGAGCTACAATTATGTTATCATCATTCGCGTCTTTAAAAGAATGGTCCTCAGTCATCATAAATGATTTTGGATTTTTCAAATACTGCTTCCCAGCATTTGTTAATTTCACTACACCGTATGTCTCAATATCTTTTTTAAGAAATCCAGCGACGAGTGCCTGCCTTAGCAATGCCATCCAAAAAGCTTGATCATGATTTGATCCAATTCCGAAGAAACTTTGTTCATCGGTACGATGAGATTTAATCATTGCATTCACCTTACCCAATAAAACATTTACAATTTCCTTAGACTTGTATTGTTCATTAATATTGCCGACNACAGTCAATAATTTAACTGTTTCNTCCTGTGCTTCATGNTTTTTCTTGGGATAACGCATATTATCATCCATCTCTCCACCCTCACCAGTTTGGTTATCAAATTCTTCTCCGAAATAATGAAGAATAAACTTGCGTCTAGAAATGGATGTTTCACAAAACGCCACTACTTCTTGTAATAATGCATGTCCAATTTCCTGCTCTGCCACAGGTTTTCCGCTCATAAATTTTTCAAGTTTCTCGATATCCTTATAAGAATAATATGCTAGGCAATGCCCTTCACCACCATCTCTTCCAGCTCTTCCAGTTTCTTGATAGTAACTTTCTATACTTTTTGGAATATCATTATGGACTACAAAACGAACATCTGGCTTATCGATCCCCATCCCGAATGCAATAGTAGCGACCACCACATCTGTATCTTCCATTAAGAACATATCCTGATGCTTTACCCTAGTCTTTGCGTCCAAACCAGCGTGATATGGCACAGCTTTTATTCCATTTACCTGCAAGATTTGTGATAATTCTTCTACTCTTTTTCGGCTCAAACAATAAATAATACCACTCTTCCCTTCGTGTTCTTTTACAAATCTAATAATATCACTATCTACACTTTTTGTTTTAGGACGAATCTCATAATATAGATTGGGTCTATTAAAGGAGGCTTTGAATGTATTGGCATCCTGAATTCCAAGATTTTTAAGTATATCTTCTTGAACTTTAGGCGTAGCAGTAGCCGTTAAACCAATTATAGGAATGTTATCCCCTATACGTTTAATAATGGCTTTTAAGTTTCGGTATTCAGGACGAAAATCATGTCCCCACTCGCTAATACAATGAGCTTCGTCAATGGCCACTAACGATATTTTTTGTTTTAATAAGAAATCAACATATTCTTCTTTTGTCAAAGATTCAGGGGCCACATAAAGTAGTTTTGTAATTCCGTTTTCGATGTCACTTTTTACTTGTTTTACCTCTGTTTTATTAAGAGAAGAATTAAGTACGTGAGCGATTCCATCTTCAGATGATACGGCTCGAATTGCATCAACTTGATTTTTCATTAAAGCTATCAAGGGAGAAACAATAATCGCCGTGCCCTCTTTTATTAATGCCGGAAGTTGATAACATAAAGACTTTCCTCCTCCAGTTGGCATAATAACGAACGTACTATGCCCAGAAAGAATGCTTTTAATAACTCCTTCCTGTAACCCTTTGAACTTTGTAAATCCAAAATATGATTTGAGAGCTGCGTATAAATCAATTTCCCTCACACTCTAGGCTCGTTTTAAAATTTAATTCAATTTTAGTCATTAAAATAAATTGTTTTAACACCGGAACAATCGTAATTTTGCAACCATTATTAAAGATTGGCATCTAATAAAAAGTGTATTGCCATTGCAAAACTGACTTACGTTTTGTTTTCAATCTAAATATACTAATTTCTAAGTCAGTTACAAACTATCAAAAGCGTAAAATTTTGAATAAAAACAATCAAATTATTTCAGTTGCGAAAAAAACCATTGAGACTGAAGGAAGGGCTATCTTAAATTTAGCAAACTTGGTAGATGATGAGTTCGCTCAGGCCGTACATTATATCTACCTTTCAAAAGGTCGTGTAATTGTGACTGGAATTGGTAAAAGTGCAAATATAGCGACTAAGGTCGTTGCCACTTTAAATTCTACTGGAACTCCAGCGATTTTTATGCATGCCGCAGACGCAATTCATGGTGACTTAGGCACCATACAAGATAAAGACACTGTTATTTGTATTTCAAAAAGTGGAAATACACCTGAAATCAAGGTATTGGTTCCTCTCATTAAAGCAATCGGAAATAAATTAATAGCAATCACATCAAACAAAGAGTCTTTTTTAGGGCAGCAGGCAGACTATGTTTTACATGCCTATGTTGAAAAAGAAGCGTGCCCAAATAATTTAGCACCTACAACTAGTACCACTGCCCAATTAGTGATTGGAGATGCTTTAGCTATGTGCTTATTAGATTTACATGGCTTTTCGAGTAAAGATTTTGCAAAATTTCATCCTGGAGGATCTCTGGGTAAAAAATTGTACTTGAGGGTAAGCAATCTTACCTCTTTGAATGAAAAACCCCAAGTTCATCCCGATACTAATGTAAAAGATGTTATTGTTGAAATTACTGAAAAATTACTGGGGGTTACTGCTGTGGTAGAGAATAATAGAATTGTTGGGATTATTACAGATGGGGATTTACGTAGAATGCTCACAAAAGTAGATTCCTTTAAAGGACTTACCGCTAGAGATATTATGTCATCAAACCCTAAAAAAATTAGTAATGATGCCATGGCTGTGGAAGCAATGGAAATTATGGATACATTTGGCATTACTCAAATTCTTGCTGAAGAAAATGGAAGATATTGTGGGGTAGTACATATTCATAATCTCACCAAAGAAGGTATTATTTAATGTTACGAAATAAAAAAAATAAGAGTCCCGAAAAAGAAATGTCCTTTCTCGATCACCTAGAAGATCTTCGTTGGCATTTAATTCGCTCCACAATCGCAGTTGTACTATTGGCAATTGCAGCTTTTTTTGCTAAAGATTTTATCTTTGATGTATTAATTTTTGGTCCTAAAAATCCAGACTTTCCTACTTATAGATTATTATGTGAATTGGCAACAAATATAGGTTTAGAGGATAGTTTCTGCTTTACCAAAGAACAGTTTAGAATACAAAGTAGAACCATGTCGGGACAGTTTTCTGCCCATATTTGGACATCAGTACTAGCAGGTTTTATTATTGCCTTTCCTTATGTGTTATACGAATTTTGGAAATTTATAAGTCCTGGATTAAAAGAAAATGAACGAAAAAATAGTCGTGGTTTTATCTTAGTTGCTTCGTTTTTGTTTTTCTTGGGCGTGCTTTTTGGATATTATGTAGTGACCCCATTATCCATTAATTTTTTAGGAAGTTATCGGGTTAGTGATCAGGTTTTTAATGATTTCGATTTAAGTAGTTATATAGAGTTAGTACGCGCATCAGTGCTTGCTAGCGGACTTATATTCGAATTACCAATCTTAGTGTTCTTTTTAACAAAAATAGGCCTGATAACCCCACAATTTCTAAAGAAATACAGAAAATTTGCATTAATTTTTGTTTTGGTTATATCTGCGATTATTACCCCTCCAGACATTGCAAGCCAAGTGATTGTAGCTTTTCCTATTCTAATATTATATGAATTAAGTATAGTTATTTCACGCTGGGTAGTACGAAATCAAGAACGAAAAGAAAAATCTCATGCCAAATAATATTGTAGAAGAATTTAACGCCTATCGTTCAAAAATGAACGAAAAAATGCTTGAAGATAACAATAAAATCATCAAGCGTATTTTCAATCTGGATACCAACACCTATATAGAAGGGGTCCTATCCAGAAAGACCAAAGAGTTGTTAGGACTAGGGAATTCATTGGTGTTAAGATGCGATGATTGTGTTAAATATCATCTAGAAGAATGTCATAAATTGGGAATGTCAAAAGAGGAAGTTATAGAAGCAATGAGCGTTTCATTACTTATAGGGGGAACGATTATTATCCCTCATTTAAGAAGAGCTTTTGAATATTGGGAAGCCCTAGATGAAATTAAAAAATAATTTTTCGTCATATCAACGTTAAACCTGCACAGAAAATTTATAAGTATATTTACCCTTAAGAATATTGAATAGATTCTGAATGAAGTTAAAAGCCGAAAATCTAATAAAATCGTATAAAGGCCGACAGGTGGTGAAGAGTGTTTCTCTTGAAGTAAACCAAGGTGAAATCGTGGGACTTTTGGGTCCGAATGGGGCCGGAAAAACCACCTCTTTTTACATGATTGTTGGGTTAATCAAACCCAATGGAGGTAGAATTTTCTTAGAAGATACTGAGATCACAAGCTATCCGATGTATAAACGGGCTCAGAACGGCATTGGATATCTTGCACAAGAAGCATCAGTATTTAGGAAATTGAGTGTTGAAGATAATATTTTAAGTGTCCTACAATTAACGAAGCTTTCTAAAAAAGAGCAAATCGAGAAAATGGAATTACTTATAGAAGAATTCGGATTAAGTCATATTCGTAAAAGTCGTGGAGATTTGTTAAGTGGTGGAGAACGAAGACGTACAGAAATTGCACGGGCATTGGCCACCAGTCCTCATTTTATTCTCTTAGATGAACCATTTGCCGGTGTTGATCCTGTTGCCGTAGAAGACATTCAAAGAATCATCGCGAGATTGAAGAACAAAAACATTGGAATTCTAATTACAGACCACAATGTTCAGGAAACATTGGCCATTACAGATCGCACTTATTTGATGTTTGAAGGCAGTATTCTTAAGCATGGGGTTCCAGAAGAACTAGCTGCCGATGAAATGGTCCGTAAAGTATACTTGGGTCAGAATTTTGAACTTCGAAAAAAGAAATTGGAGTTTTAATATTTTTTAAAGAGGTTTAACTTCATAAATCTATTTTCAATCCTTAATCGTTGCATCTTTCCAAAATAGAGAAACTAACACATAAACTAGTATTATTAATGGAATCGCAAGAAACTTGAGAAGGGATAATAATAGAATACAAAGCCCTAAAAACGAATATCGTATAGCATTAGTCTTTAAACCCCACGTTTTAAACTTTAAGGCAAAAAGTGGAATTTCGGCATTTAATAATATACTGCTTACAATAGTTAAGCCTATCAAAAACCATTTGTTCAAAATAATTCCTTCCACCCATTCTGAATATTGAAAGTGTAAAATCAATGGTAAACTAAAAATCAATAATGTATTTGCTGGAGTTGGCAATCCAATAAAACTAGAAGTCTGACGGGTATCAACATTAAATTTGGCAAGACGATATGCCGACGCAATGGCTATTAACAAACCAATAAAAGGAAAATAATTTGAAACCCCTGTGTTCCATCCTACGCTCGAAAATGTCTCGGAAAGATTAACAAACCCACCAAAAAAGGATTCATTTAATAACTGTACCATTACTATGGCCGGTGCTACTCCACTTGTTACCATATCGGCTAAAGAATCCAACTCTAACCCAACATCGCTTTGAGCGTTGAGTTGTCTTGCAGCGAATCCATCAAAAAAATCGAAGAAGATTCCTAAGAAAACAAAAAAAGAAGCAGTAACGAGATCGCCAGAAACAGCAAAGAAGACAGCAACACATCCACACAACAAATTTAAAGATGTGATAATGTTTGGTATCTGTTTTATCATAATGAATAGTTGAATCCTGTAAAAATAGCAAAGTATTTGCGTCTAACGCTACAAAAACACAATATGTGTCTAAATTAATAGTTTAGTATTCTGTAAAATAGTAGGATATTTGCGCAAAATTTCTAGCTTGAAGAAGAAAATATTTATTGTCCTTTTTTTTGTTTCATTTGTAACTTTTTCACAAACCGTAAGAAAGTACTCTAATGAATTTATGAATATTGGTGTAGATGCTTCCGCATTTGGTATGTCGAATGCTGTAGTGGCCTCTACTGCCGATGTAAACTCGGGCTATTGGAATCCTGCCGGACTTGTAAATCTAGAGGATAGACAGCTTTCATTAATGCACGCTTCTTACTTTGCTAATATTGCGAGCTACGATTACGCAGCCTTTGCAATGCCGTTAGACGATCGAAGTGCAGTAGGCTTGTCAATTATTAGATTTGGAGTAGATGACATTTTAAACACTACACAATTAATCGACGACCAAGGAAATATTGATTACAATCGTATAAGCCTTTTCTCTACCGCCGATTACGGGGTCACTTTTTCATATGCACGAAAGCTTCCACTTGACGGTTTAAATTTTGGAATAAACGCAAAGGTGATTCGACGAATTATTGGCGATTTCGCATCCTCCTGGGGCTTCGGTTTAGATGCAGGTATTCAATTTAAGTCAAAAAAAGATTGGCAGTTCGGTGTAATGGCAAGAGATATTACAACAACCTTTAACGCTTGGACTATTGATGAAGATGCATTTGCAACTATACAAGGTGCTGTGGAGGGTCAGAATCAGGAACTCCCAGAAACTACTGAAATTACGCTACCTAAGCTTCAATTAGGAATGTCAAAAAAATTCATTTTTCATTATGATTATTCTTTACTTACGGAGTTGGATTTAAATTTCCGCTTTGCCCAGACCAATGATATAATCTCCTCTTCCGCAACTAGCGTTACCCCAGCACTTGGGCTACAATTCGGCTATATAGATATGATATTTATTCGGGCTGGTGTGGGAAATTTTCAAAATGTAAAACAATTAGATGGTAGTGATGCTGTGGGTTTTCAACCTAATATTGGAATTGGATTTGAGTACAAAGGAATTTATGTAGATTATGCTCTAACTGATATTGGCGATCAAAGTGTGGCATTATATTCTAATGTATTTTCCATAAAATTGGATTGGAGTATTTTCCGATAAAATAGTCAAGGTTCTATTCTTTAATTCGTTAATTTGATTTCTGAAATTTATATTGAATCGATTGATGCAAAAATACATTCTACTTTTCGCGTTTTTAGTCTCTGGGTTTATTTATGCTCAGCATATTGCTCTTTCTGAAGGCTCTGAAGCAAGTATTATTACAATTGGACCAGGGACAGAGCTGAATGATTCCTTTGGGCATAATGGCTTCAGAATTCATGATGAAAGCCAAAACATTGATGTAGTTTTCGATTATGGTAGATATGATTTTAACACGCCGAATTTTTACTTAAAATTTGCTCAAGGAAAGTTACTTTATGAAATAGGCTACAACAATTTCCAGCCTTTTCTTGAATATTACAAAAAGCATAATCGATGGATAAAGGAGCAAACCTTAAATCTAAGCTATTCTGAAAGACAAGCGCTGTTTGATTTTCTTCGGAACAACGCCAAACCAGAAAATAAAAAATATAAGTACGACTTTTTTTATGACAATTGTGCCACTAAAATTCGAGATGTTTTAGTAGAAGTTTTAGGGAATCAGCTTGAATTTAAGGAAGATCACATAACTGAAGATTATAGTTTTCGCGAATTAATTCAAAAAAATGTAAAATCAAATTCTTGGGGAAGTCTGGGGATGGATATAGCTATTGGCTCGGTAGTAGATCTCAAAGCAAAACCAATTGAATATCAATTTTTACCTGAATATGTTTTAAAAGGTGCGGAGAATGCCTCGATCACTAGAAATGGAATTGAAATTCCGCTCTCAGCTAAGACTGTATCTTTATATAATGCGGAAAAGCGAGAAATTGTAGATGATTTTTTTACAAGTCCGTTCTTCGTATTTAGCTGTCTTGGCTTTTTAATTCTGTTCATTACCTATAGGGATTTCAAAAACAATTCCAGAAGCAGGTTAATGGACGCCAGCATATTTTTTGTGACCGGACTTATTGGAATATTATTGCTCTTTCTTTGGTTCGGGACAGATCATACCTCTACAGCGAATAACTACAATTTACTTTGGGCAATGCCGCTATCGATATTATTTTGCGCACTTATCTATAAAAAACAACCAAAAGCTTGGTTGAAGAAATATGTTTTTTTTCAATTACTTCTTATGGTGCTTTTAATGATACATTGGACTACGGGGGTACAGACTTTTGCCATTGGCTTAATTCCGTTGTTCGTTGCACTACTAATTCGATATGTTTTTTTAATTTGGTTTCTAGGAAAAATGCAGCCAGAATAGAAACCCAACTAACCTTTTAAGGAATAGAATGGTCAAGTTTGGATAACTTCTGAAAATTTGAATTAAACTGTTTGGGGTAATTTTAAAAATGTCCGTTCGAGTGTTTTTTGTGAAATGAAATGAACAAAAAATGTATCGAGAACAGTTTTTAATGTTAATTTTTCTATTCTCGATATTATTTTCTATCGAAAATCACTCGAATTGACAAAAAATTAACTTTAAAAACAGACTACATTTAACGATTTAGACCTTTATTTTCAACAACAAATAATCAAATCCTAAACTCTATCTACTGTCCTCTATAAAATATAA
>BS_KBA_SWE02_21mDRAFT_10000080_pt1 | contig 30818 bp, 31 predicted proteins | sample BalSeasSWE02_21m_FD_9196 | JGI IMG/M metagenome (IMG submission 9196)
ATAAAGATGATGAGTGTCCAGATGTTCCTGGTACAGTAGCTAATTATGGTTGTCCAGAGCTTTCAATGGAAGTACGTCAAGCTTTAAAAGACTATGCTAAAACAATCCAATTCGATACAGGTAAAACTACACTTAAACCTGCTTCTATAACAGTATTAGGTAATGTAACGGCTATATTAAAATCATATCCAAATACTAGATTCTATGTAGATGGTCATACAGATGATGTGGGTAAAGAGTCAACTAACCAAACCTTATCTGAAGGTAGAGCAGCAGCCGTTGTAGCTAACCTAGTAGAAAGTGGTATTCCTGCATCTAGACTTGAGTCTAGAGGATTCGGTGAACTTCAACCACTTGTTTCTAACAAAACTAAGGATGGTCGTACAACTAACCGTAGAGTTGAAATTAGCTTGATTAAGAGAGACTAAGTTAGTTTTCAAAATAAATAATGCGAAACGCCTCCAATAATGGAGGCGTTTCTTATTTTTATAGAATGCAAACCTTTCTCGAAGAGACACTAATTTCAATATTAAAAAAACATTCCGATGTTTCTGCTTTAACCTTCATTTTACCTAGTAAGCAGACTTGTGGTTTTTTAAGAAACTATCTAAGAAAAAATATTGATAAAACCATTTTCGCCCCAAAAATTATAAGCATTGAAGAATTCGTAGAAGAACTCTCAGACCTAAAAATTATAAAACCTTCAGAATTACTTTTTAAAAGTTATGATGTCTATCTCAATCTAGATTCTATTGAGGAAAAAGACGATTTCGAAACGTACACTACTTGGATTTCTACACTGCTCAGTGACTTTAATGAAATAGATCGATATCTTATAGACCCTAAACCTTTCTTCAGCTATTTAAGTAGTATCCAAGATATCAATCACTGGTACCTCAAGGGGGAAAAATCAGCCCTAATTGAAAACTATTTGAATTTCTGGAATTGTCTATACGAATTTTATGAAAATCTGAAATTTAAATTGCATAATGAAAAAATAGGTTACCAAGGATTGGTTTACCGCAAAGCAGTCGAAGACATTGAGCATTATTGTAGGACTAACGGGGCAAAAAAGCATATTTTTATTGGGTTCAATGCTTTAAACAACGCAGAGCAATACATTATTCAAGAATTATTAGAAACGCAAAACACCAGTATATACTGGGATAATGACGCACATTTCTACAATGACTCCAAGCATAGCGCTTCCCTTTTCATAAGAAAATATGAACAAGATTGGAAATATTTTCAATCGAATCCAATCGAGTTCATTGGAAATCATTTTCAAGCAGAAAAAAATATTCAATTCATTGAAGTTCAAAAAAATATAGGACAAGCAAAATATGTTGGAGAAATAATATCGACATTAACTCCTGAAGAACTCAACAATACCGCTATAGTTCTAGCAGATAAAGGCCTACTAATACCAATATTACACTCATTGCCGAAAAACGTCTCTTCGGTCAATATAACAATGGGCGTAGAGTTGAAGACTTTTCCGGCCACCTCGTTTTTCGATTTACTATTGGCTTTTCATTCACTTCCAAGAGAATCTATTTATTATAAAGAGGTCTTAACAATTTTAAATCATCCCCTAGCATACACCCTAATTCCTAACAACCAAAAAATTATTGCTAGCATAAATCGTGAGAACATATCTCATTTATCATTAGAATTAATTCATAAACTAAGTGATAAAGAAAATGAATCAATGATCGATCTTTTTTTCGGAGATTGGGAGTGCAATACCAATAAAGCTTTGAACAATTGCATCTTACTCTTGAATAAGGCAAAAGAACTTACTTCAGAAAACCCAGTAGATCTTACGGTATTGAATAAATTAATTGGTGTTCTCTCCAAAATCGAAGTGCTCAATAATACTTATTCCCATATAAAAAACATTAAAACAATACATAGTCTTTATTCTGAATTGGCAACATCCTCAACACTCGACTTTAAAGGAGATGCTTATAATGGACTTCAAATAATGGGAATATTAGAAACAAGGGTTTTGGATTTTGAAAATATAATAATTACTTCAGTGAATGAAGGGGTTTTACCAGCGGGTAAATCGAATGCTTCTTATATAACCAGCGATTTAAAGAAACAATTTGGTCTACCACAGTATTCCGAAAAAGATGCTATGTATACCTATCATTTTTATCATCTTTTACATCGTTCAAAGAATATAAAACTTCTCTACAATAATCACAGCGAAGGATTAAATTCCGGTGAAAAAAGCAGGTTTCTTCTGCAATTAGACATAGAAAATCATCCCAATCTCACTATTGAAAAAATAGTCCTGTCACCTTCAGTAAAAATTGAGCAAAGAAAGTTAAAAAGTATTGTGAAAACTGATTCGGTAATGGAGCGATTGCAAGAAATTGCCGGGCATGGTTTTTCGCCCTCAGCTCTTACTTCCTATATTAGAAATCCTATGGACTTCTATTTTCAGAAGGTTTTAAAGATTAATGAAGTTGAGGAAGTTGAAGAGACTGTTGCCGCCAATACATTAGGAACTATTGTTCACGATACGTTAGAAGCCTTTTACAAGCCAATTGAAGGTTCTTTTTTAACTTCCGAGGCGCTGGTTAAAATGAAGGGTGAAATCGCCTTAGAAGTGACAAAACAATTCAATACGACTTTTAAGGGGGGTACTTTTCACAAAGGGAAAAATCTCATTATTTTTGAGGTCGTTAAGCGATACGTATCTAATTTCATAAACTTTGAGCTTGAAGAACTAAAGGCTGGAAATAAAATAAAAATTATTCAAATTGAAACAAAATTGGAAGTGCCTATTCCAATTAAAGAACTTGATTTTCCAGTAAAATTGAGGGGAATAGTAGATCGTGTGGACGAATATAACGGACAGTTAAGAATTATTGATTATAAAACAGGAAAAATTCAGCAAGGTGATTTAGAAATAATTAACTGGGAGGATATCTCTCTTGACTATAAATACAGCAAAGCTTTTCAGGTATTGGCCTATGCGCTAATGATAAACAAAGAAATTCCAATTACAAATAGCGAGGCTGGAATTATCTCATTTAAGAATCTAAATTCAGGTTTCCTAAAATTTGCAATCAAAGAAAAAACAGGTAGCAGAACAAAGCAATTTGGTGTGAATCAAGAATCTCTCGCCAATTATTCCTTAGAACTTAAAAAAATTATCCGAGAAATTTGTGATCCTACTACTCCATTCTTAGAAAAAGATATAGACAATGACTATTGAATCGAACAAAGTACTCCAATCTGAAGGCAAAAAAGCAATTGTATATGATGCATATTACAATTCTTCTACCACCCCAAAACCTGTGGTCATTTTCTGCCACGGTTATAAAGGTTTCAAAGATTGGGGGGCCTGGAACTTAATAGCAAAATCTTTTGCCAATTCAGGTTGCTTTTTTCTAAAATTCAATTTTTCACATAATGGAGGAACAGTAAACCAACCCATTGATTTTCCAGATTTACAGACATTTGCTAATAATAATTATAGCTTAGAATTAGAAGACCTAAATCGAGTTATAGATTTCATAACTTCAAACAACGATTGGGCAACTGAAATAGATCTGAAAAATATAAGTCTTATTGGTCATAGTCGTGGTGGTGGCATAGTATTAATAAAAGCCGAAGAAGACTCTCGAATTAAAAAAGTCGTTTCCTGGGCAAGTGTAAGTGATTTTAAAGCACGTTTTCAAGAAGATTCCGAATCATTTAAACAATGGCAACAGACTGGAATTACTTATGTAGAGAATGGTCGCACAAAACAGCAAATGCCACATTATATTCAGTTCTATAATGATTTTAAGGCTAATGAAAACCGATTAACTATAAAACGNGCCGTTCAAAACTTACAAATCCCTCAACTTATTGTTCANGGTAATCAGGACCTTAGCGTTTCTGTAAATGAAGCCTTAGTNCTCCANAAATGGAATCCTAAAAGTAAGCCTTGTGTTAATTGAAGGCGCGGATCACGTTTTCGGTGCAAATCACCCTTGGGCAAGCAGTCAACTACCAGATGAAATGCAAAAAGTAGTTGATTTAACTATTGATTTTTTGATTTAAGAAGGCAACTATTAATAAATTTACTATTTTCGCAATCTAATTATCAAATGGGGGATTAGCTCAGCTGGCTAGAGCGTTTGGCTGGCAGCCAAAAGGTCATCGGTTCGACTCCGATATTCTCCACAAAAAAAGCAAGACTAAAGTCTTGCTTTTTTTATATCTATGTCCAACAAACCACTTCGTTGGGGAAAATAATATTTACTCTTCTTCCTTTTGTTCTTGAAGAACCAATAACGGTTTATCCGTATAAAACTCTTTTTTCAAGATTATGTTTTTCTCCCATAATTTCTTAAAAAAGCCCCGCTTTCTGCGAATCACACAAATCATATCGGCTTCTTGGTCACGATAATGTTCCAAAACAGCTTGATAGGTTGTTGCATTTTCAACCTTTCTATAAGAGGTTTGCATATTTGTTAACCTATCACTTACCTTGAGCATTTCTTCAGTACTTTCAGGTGTTTCCACATGCAACAAATGTAATTTAACCCCGAAGTGCTTGATATACTGATCCACAGGCACAAGCATATTTTTTTCTTCAAAATTTCCGTTTTTAAATGCTAAAAGCATCGAGCTCGGTTTTTGAAAAACAGCCCCTTCTGGGACGATCAATATTGGTATATCTGTCCCTTTTAATAATTTTCCAGAAACATTCCCCAAATAAACTTCTTCTCGAATTGAATTACTTCTAGGAGCTAGAACCATCAGATCAATGGATACATGTCTATTTACTCTAATAATACTTTCCTTTATCGACCCTTTTATTGGATGAGAAAAAATAGTTACATCCTTTTTATCTACCTGAGAAAGAACATGTTCAAGGCGATTTTCGGTGTCTTCTTTCATTATCGCATTTACCTTTGTAAGTCCTCCAACCTTCGATAATTCCTGAAACACAGAAATAACATATACATAGGCATCCATTTCTTGAGCAAGGTCAATGGCATATTGTAAATTACTCACTGCATTATCTGAAGATCCAATAGGTACTAATATATTTTTCATAATTCTATAAATTGACTTATCTTGAATTCTGTCGCAAAATTAATTTTAAAATATGATTAGAAGGGCAAAACTTTCAGAAATTGAAAAAATTATAAAAATAACCACTGCTTGTGCAGAAAAAATGGTTAGCGAAGAAATTTTTCAATGGAATGAACACTACCCAAATAAAAATGTCTTTTTTAAGGATATTGAGCGGAATGAACTCTTTGTTTATGAGACTCAAAATACCATTATTGGATGCATTGTAATTTCAACTGAAAAAGATATCGAGTATGAGACTGTTAATTGGTTAACTACGGATAATAGCAACTACTATATCCATCGGCTAGCAATACTTCCAAATTTTCAGAAAAGAGGATACGCCAAGGAAATGATGGATTACGCGGAAACATTTGCTTTAAAAAACAACATTTCCTCCATAAGATTGGATACATTCAGCCAAAATATTCGCAATCAAAAATTCTATGAAGCTAGAGGTTACACCCGTTTAGAAAATATCTACTTCCCTAAGCAAAGTAGCTATCCCTTTTACTGTTATGAAAAATTGCTGTTATAATATTCTTAGCTTTGTGCTCCTTTTATGCAACGAACAGACATTTCATTCAAACGTATTCAACAATTAGCTATTCCAGCCATTATTGCGGGTATAGCTGAACCCCTTCTTTCCAGTACAGACGCAGCCATAGTTGGAAACATACCACAATTTGGAACTGAATCCCTTGCGGCTGTCGGGATTGTTGGCTCCTTTCTTTCTATGCTTATTTGGGTTTTAGCCCAAAGCAGAAGCGCCATTTCAGCCATAGTTTCACAAAATCTGGGAGCAGGTAAGATTGATACTTTACAAAATTTTCCTGCCCAAGCCATCTATTTCAATATTATTCTCAGTTTCATTATTCTATTTTCAACCTACTTTTTTGTTGAAGAAATCTTCAATCTATTAAACGCAGATGGATTGATTTTAAAATATAGTCTTGAATACTATAACATTCGCATCTGGGGCCTTCCATTAACATTATTTACCTTCGCCATTTTTGGATTATTTAGAGGACTACAAAATACTTTTTGGCCAATGATAATCGCAGCTTCTGGAGCTATATTAAATATCGGATTGGACTTTGTTTTTGTTTATGGAATTGAAGATTTTATACCTGCCATGGGAGTAAAAGGAGCTGCTTGGGCGAGTCTACTCTCACAGGTCGTAATGGCTTTATTAGCACTTATTTTATTATTGAACAAAACTGAGATATCATTGCGATTGCGATTTCCTTTTCATCCTGAAATAGGAAGATTAGTCACTATGTGTGTGAATCTTTTTATAAGAACCTTTGCGCTAAACTTGGCTTTGATGCTAGCGGTACGAGAAGCGGCTGGTCTAGGAAAGGAATTCATTGCAGCCCATGCAATAGCCATTAATATTTGGCTGTTCACTGCATTTTTTGTTGATGGTTATGGCTCTGCAGGTAATATTTTGAGCGGAAAACTACTTGGCGAAAAAGATTATACTTCACTTTGGAAGTTAACCAAGAAAGTTAATTTGTATAATCTTGTTGTATCCGGAATACTGATTGGTTTAGGGTTGATTTTCTATAAATCGTTAGGAACGCTTTTTAATAAAGACCCAGAAGTTCTTTTCATATTTTATGGAATGTTCTTCATGGTATTAATAAGTCAGCCTATAAATGCCTTCGCATTTACAATGGATGCGATTTTTAAAGGTTTGGGCGAAATGAAATCTCTTCGAAATGTTTTGCTCGGAGCTACACTATTTGGTTTTATACCGGCACTCTATTTTGCTAAATACATGAATTGGGGTTTAATTGGAATTTGGGGCGCCATACTGGTTTGGATAGCTTATAGAGCAATGGCCCTGTTTATTATATTTAGAAAGAAGTATAACCCTTTAATTGAAAATTAAATACATTTACAAAAATTACGAATAATGAATATTTTAAAATTTTTAAGTGGTAAAGGATTTTTTCTGTTACTCGGATTATTCTTAATAATTATTGTAGCATACAATAAATTCAAAAAAAAGAAATGAGCAGTATTCGTATTACAAAAAGCTTTTCTTTTGAAACTGGTCATGCCTTGTATGGGTATGATGGCAAGTGTCGAAATGTTCATGGTCATAGCTATAAACTCTCAGTAACAGTTATAGGTTCTCCTATTAGTGATAAACACAATGTAAAATTTGGAATGGTAATCGATTTTAGTGACCTAAAAAAGATTGTAAAAGAAGAGATTGTTGACGTTTTTGATCATGCAACTGTATTTAATAAAAATACGCCTCATGTTGAATTAGCGAAAGAATTAAGTAATCGAGGTCACAATGTTCTTTTAGTTAACTATCAGCCAACCAGTGAAATGATGGTAATCGATTTTGCTGAAAAAATTAAAAGCCGCCTCCCATCTACTATAAAGTTACACTCGTTAAAACTTCAGGAGACAGAAACTAGTTTTGCAGAATGGTATGCCAGTGATCATTAACCCCTATTCCTTTTTAGTATCTTTAACACATGCAAATTCCTAAAGGCAAAAAAATATATTTCTCAAGCGATAATCATTTAGGGGCTCCTTCGGCTGCTGAAAGTCTTCCGCGCGAAAAAATATTTGTGAAATGGCTAGACGAAATTAAAACAGATGCAACAGCAATTTTTCTGTTGGGGGATTTATTCGATTTTTGGTTCGAGTATAAAACGGTGGTTCCAAAAGGTTTTGTAAGAGTCTTGGGCAAGCTTGCCGAAATCAGTGATAGTGGGATTCCTATTCATTTTTTTGTTGGAAATCATGATTTATGGATGCGCGATTATTTTGAAAAAGAGCTTAACATCCGAACTTATAGAGATATAAAAGAATTTACGTTCAATGAGAAAACGTTTCTACTAGGGCATGGAGACGGCAAGGGTCCAGGGGATAAAGGGTACAAGCGAATGAAAAAGGTATTTACCAATCCTGTCTTTAATTGGCTTTTTAGATGGTTTCACCCTGAATTTGGCATGTCCTTAGCCCAATACCTATCAGTAAAAAACAAACTTATTTCTGGAGATGATGATAAAGTTTTTTTAGGAGATGAAAATGAGTGGTTGGCTATCTATGCTAAGCGCAAACTTGAGACTAAACATTACGATTATTTTATTTTTGGTCATCGCCATTTGCCTTTGGAAATTAAATTAAATCCTACCTCGACTTACATTAATCTAGGTGACTGGATAACGCACTTCACGTACGGCGTTTTTGATGGTTCTACATTTGAATTAAAGGAATTTACTCCATAATATCTTTTAATCGCAGTTGCAAGCTAACCTCTCCTTGCCATTGGTTTTCATCAATAACGTAAGCGGCTTTAAATGGTTTGCCTTCACATGCAATATCTTTCTTATCTCCCAGGCCAAAGCCAATAGCAACAAACTGTGGTGAATTTCCTTGCTTTACCGATACTCGCAAGTGTGTTTTATCTTCTCCAACACATTTCCCCCAGCCCGTATCTCTAAGGTTTTGAGTCATGAAAACGGGTGTCATATTGCCTGGGCCAAAAGGGGCAAATTGCTTCAAAATACGATAGAATTTGGGGGTAATATCTTCAAAATCAATTTCCATATTAATCCCTATTTCAGGAATTAGTAACTTAGGGTCAATGGTCTCCGAAACAACCTTCTCAAATTCAGCTTTAAATTTTTCAAAATCTTTTTCAAACAAAGTAAGACCAGCGGCATACATATGCCCTCCAAATTGTTCGATATATTCTGCACAACCTTCTAAAGCATTATAGACATCAAACCCCTTCACAGATCTTGCTGAAGCGGCTAGTTTGTCCCCGCTCTTTGTAAAAACTAAGGTAGGACGATAATACGTTTCTGTAAGTCTGGACGCGACAATTCCGATTACCCCTTTATGCCAGCCTTCTTTGTAAACCACCGTAGTCATTCTATCTTCTTCATTATTGGCTGTTATTTGCTCGAGTGCCTCTTCAGTAATTCGTTTATCTGCGTCTTTCCTATCCATATTAAACTGCTCAATTTCTGCAGCATATTCAATTGCTAGATCAATATCAGTTTCTGTAAGTAGAGTAACGGCATGATTCCCATGTTTCATTCTTCCAGCTGCATTTATTCGTGGCGCTATAATAAAAACAACGTCGGTAATAGTAAGTGTGTCTTTTTTTACTTGTTTTAAAATAGCTTTAAATCCATTTCGAGGATTCGAGTTTATCACTTTCAATCCATAATAAGCAAGTATTCTATTTTCACCTGTAATTGGAACGATATCTGCACCTATAGCAGTTGCAACCAAATCTAAATACAGCAACAAATCATTAATTATAAGTCCTCTTTTTTCTGAAAGCGCTTGTATCAATTTAAACCCAACTCCGCACCCACATAATTCTTTATAAGGATAATTACAGTCTTCCCGCTTTGGATCTAAAACCGCAACCGCTTTGGGAATTTCTTGACCTGGCCGATGGTGATCGCAAATAATAAAATCGATCCCTTTTTCTGAAGCATAAGCAACTTTTTCAATTGCTTTTATACCACAATCTAAAGCAATAATTAGCGAAAAATCATTGTCGGCAGCAAAATCAATTCCTTTATAAGAAATGCCGTAGCCTTCGTCGTATCTATCGGGAATATAAGTGTGAACTTGGGGATAATAGGTTTTTAAATAGGATGAAACCAAGGCGACACTTGAGGTGCCGTCCACATCATAATCGCCGTAAATTAAAATATTCTCTTCGGAAGCTACGGCTTCTTCAATTCGATTCACTGCATTTTCCATATCTTTCATTAGAAATGGGTCGTGCAAATTATCTAGACTGGGGCGAAAAAATTGCTCAGCTTGCTCATAAGTTTCAATCCCTCGTTGTAATAAGAGAGACGCAACTAATATATCTACATTAAGAGCATCCGCTAAATTCGTTGTTTTCTGAGAATCGGGTTTTGGATATAGATTCCAGCGCATAAATTATTGATAATTTTAAAGGGGAGAAGAAGACTTAAAATTACAACTATTTTGTATTTTGGAGGCAATTAATTCTCAGAATAAAATTCATGCCCTTAGTAACCCCTCTCTCTCCAGATCACGATCCTGAAACCCAAGAACTAGCTGCGTTTTTCAACGAAACACTTGGTTTTTGCCCTAATAGCGTACTTACCATGCAGCATCGCCCGGCGATTAGTAAGGCATTTATAAACCTCAACAAAGCCGTTATGGCAAACGAAGGACGTGTCACCTCAACCCTAAAACGAATGATTGCCTGGGTAAGCAGCAATGCAACAGGCTGTCGATATTGCCAAGCACATGCTATTCGTGCTGCTGAGCGTTATGGTGCAGAACAAGAACAGCTTGAAAACATTTGGGAATATAGAACACATGCCGCTTTTTCTGAAGCAGAGCGTACCGCCCTCGACTTTTCTCTTCTAGCTTCTCAAATTCCGAATGGGGTTGATTCTGAAATAAAAAAACGTCTATATGAACATTGGAATGAAGGCGAAATTGTAGAAATGCTAGGTGTAATTTCGTTATTTGGATACCTAAACCGCTGGAATGATTCAATGGGGACTAGTATTGAAGAGGGTGCTGTAGAAAGTGGCTATCAATATCTTGGGAAAACGGGTTGGACCGAAGGCAAACATAAATAATTTTCAACTTTTATTCCCTCCAACTATAAGTACGATTTCTCCCTTAGGGGGTTTATTTTCATAGTATTTTAAAACTTCAATTGTGGTTCCGCGGACGGTCTCTTCATGCAGTTTACTTAATTCTCTAGAAACTGAAATTTTTCTATCCGGTCCAAAAACGGTTACAAATTGATTAAGTGTTTTAATTAACTTATGTGGTGATTCATAAAAAATAATCGTGCGAGTTTCTTCTGCTAAAAGTTGCAATCTTGTTTGACGCCCTTTTTTAACGGGTAGAAATCCTTCGAATACAAATTTATCGTTTGGCAATCCACTATTCACTAATGCAGGAACAAAGGCCGTAGCGCCGGGAAGACAATCTACTTCAATCCCTGCTTCAACACAAGCACGGGTAAGCAGAAACCCAGGGTCACTAATCCCTGGGGTTCCGGCATCGCTTATCAAAGCGATATTTTCGCCAGCTTTAAGCCGTTGGACAATTCCATCTATCGTTTTATGTTCATTATGCATGTGGTGAGATTGCATATGCGTAGTAATCTCAAAGTGCATAAGTAATTTTGCACTGGTACGAGTGTCTTCAGCTAAAATTAAGTCAACCTCTTTCAAAACTTCAACAGCACGAAAGGTCATATCTTTTAGGTTCCCAATTGGTGTAGGAACCAAGTATAGTTTTCCCATACTTTTCAGATAAATTTTTTCTCAACCATAGACATAAACCGTTCTGAAAACTCATCTTTATGAAGCCAATTATTGTATTCTGGCTTCACCATCTCCTCAATAAATAATATGGCATCATCGCTAGAGTCCATAGTACTAATTTGTGAAATTACCCTTGCATAATCTTCTGTTTTACCATCGAAAAGATGTTTTATGAATGCTAGTTTATCATTTAATCCAGCATTCAATCCTTGATTAAGTTTATCATTTAATGATTTTTTTCGTTCGCTTACAATTGTGTTAAGTTCGTTTTTCATATTGAAGTCCAATGGATATGTATCCGAGATTTCATCTAATACAATTTCCTTATCTTTCGCAGGTTCCTTGCGTTCAAAAGTTGGAGTTTGTTGATAAATTAAAGCAAATTCCTCTAATTCATTTTTTGTGGCTTCTTTTTGTGAAATAATTCCCTCTATCATCTCATCAACTTGGAAAGACTCGTTTGGCATTTGTGCAACAATATCTTTTATTTTCTCCATCAATGGTTCCGCTAATTCCTCATTATATTCAGACTGAGGCAAAGGTTCGGGTTCATTAAACCAATTTTCCTCCCTAAAACTTTTAGAATCTAATGCCTGTGTTTGCCCTTTACCATTATCTTCACCCAATTGTGATTCCAAATAACTTAGCACAACTAATTTCTCATATAGCTGTCCTACTATTTTCTTGGTAATTTTAGAATCGAATGTTTCTTCTTCAGAAATAATTTGATTAGCAAGTTTAACGATCTCCGAACGAATCTTCTTTTTCATTACTATATATTTTTTTTAATCATTTAAGAAAAATTTTATTTATGAAAAGGCAGTAAATAGTCCATTTCATAACTTTTAAAATTATTTTCTCTTTCTCTATTTTGTTTTTATAAATTTACGCATCCTTTACGTAAACGTCAACTATTTTTGTTTTCTTGTGTATCTGAAATTAATTTAAAGTTGGTAATGAATATTGATATTGGCAATTCCGTCTAATTTAAACATATGTTTCTCGAAAATACTGTAAATCAAAAAGAGCAATTTGGATGGATCGAAGTAATCGCTGGTTCAATGTTTTCAGGAAAGACAGAAGAACTCATTCGAAGACTTAAACGAGCCAAGTTTGCGAGACAACGCGTTGAAATCTTCAAGCCAGCTCTAGATATAAGATACGGTGACGATAACGTTGTCTCTCACGACAGTAATGAAATTCGATCAACTCCCGTACCTGCGGCTGCCAACATTCCTATACTAGCAGATAACTGTGATGTTGTAGGTATTGACGAAGCCCAATTTTTTGATGATGAAATTATTAAGGTTTGCAATGATTTGGCTAATCGAGGTGTTCGGGTTATTGTAGCTGGCTTGGACATGGATTTTAAAGGAAATCCATTCGGTCCTATGCCTGCCCTAATGGCAACAGCAGAATATGTTACCAAGGTCCATGCGGTATGTACTCGAACTGGAAATCTTGCTCATTACAGCTACCGAAAAGCAAAAAGCGATGCCTTAGTTCTACTTGGAGAAACCGAAGAATATGAGCCTTTAAGTAGAGCTGCATATTATAAGGCTATGCTGAGAGATAAAGTAAGTAAGATGGAGGTTAAAGGCTCTGAGGAACTCCCCTCCAAAAAGTAAGCTTATTATATGTCAAAAGCTACCGAGACTATTCTTGAAATCGATTTGAATGCATTAGGCCACAATTACCGTTATCTTACTTCAAAATTAAATCCTAAAACTAAAATACTTGCCGTTGTTAAAGCTTTTGGATATGGTAGCGACTCGATTTCTGTAGCAAAAGAGTTAGCAGTATTAGGTGTAGATTACCTTGCTGTTGCTTATGCCAGTGAAGGAGAAGCTATACGAATAGCAGGAATTCAAACCCCAATATTGGTATTACATCCACTACCAATTAATTTTAGCGTTTTATTGAATCGATGCTTAGAGCCAAGTATTTATTCGCAAAAAATGCTGGCTAGTTTTATCGCATTTGCGGAAGACCAAAAACAATTAGACTATCCTATTCATTTAAAATTCAATACTGGTTTAAATCGCTTAGGATTCAGAGAAAACGAAATTATGTCTATTGTTGAAACACTTTCAAAAACAAAAAGTGTAAAGGTGAAATCGATTTTATCCCATCTGGCGGCTAGTGAAGATTCTTCAGAAGAAAATTTCACAAAACAACAGCTAGAATCATTCAAAAGTATTTCGACAACTCTTTCAGAAAAAATTGGATATAAACCCCTTTTTCATACGCTAAATACATCGGGAATTATCAACTATCCTGAAGCCCAATATGATATGGTGCGCACTGGAATTGGCCTATACGGTTTTGGGAATGATGTTTTTGAAAATACAAAATTGAAACCCATAGCTACATTAAAAACCGTCATCTCACAAATACATAACATATCACCCGGTGAAAGTGTTGGATATAATAGGGCTTTCACTGCTAATGAAGTTAAAAGAACAGCAACACTCCCTATAGGACACGCTGATGGTATAAGCAGAGCTTTTGGAAATGGAATTGGCTGGGTTATCATTCATGATAAAAAAGCACCTATTGTTGGAAACGTTTGTATGGATATGATTATGGTAGATGTTAGTTCAATTGATTGTGAGGAAGGTGATGAGGTTGTTGTTTTTGGAAATAACCCAACAGCGGAAGAACTTTCCGCCGCTATTAATTCTATTCCATACGAACTACTTACGGCCGTATCTCAGCGGGTTAAAAGAATAATATGCCGAAAATAATGATTGATTCTTAAAAACTATTGTAAACAAAAAGACTTTTCCGTAAATTGAATTATTATTAACAAATAAACCTAACTAAGATGTTCAAAGAGTTTAAAAATTTCATTATGACAGGCAACGTCATAGATTTAGCAGTTGCGGTATTATTGGCTGGCGCCATGGGTCTAGTGGTAAATGGATTTGTTAACGACATTATGATGCCTTTTGTGGGGCATTTTTCGGGTGGATTAGACTTTGCAGACATGAAGATAGTATTGGACGAAGCTGTTGTTGCTGCCGATGGTACTGTCTCGAAAGCAGAAAATGCGATTATGTACGGGAAGTGGATTAATGCTATTATTAATTTAGTTATTGTTGGCTTTGTACTGTTTTTGATTGTAAAAGCATATAACAAAACAAAAAAACCAGTTAAAGCTGCAGCACCTGCAGCGCCGGCTGGACCATCAGATAATGCCTTATTAACTGAAATAAGAGATTTGCTGAAAAAATAAATATTAACCGCTACGCTTTCTTATTCTAAACAAACCCTCTTGTGCTAAATCACAAGAGGGTTTTTTATGTTTTTATTCTAATAATTTAGCAATTTATCAACTATTTTTGGGCTCATAATATATTAGTATGAAAATAGCTCTCGTAGGTGCAACCGGAATGGTGGGTTCCGTAATGCTTAAAGTTCTTGAAGAACGTAACTTCGCAATTTCTGAATTACTTCTAGTTGCTTCCGAAGGATCTGTAGGCAAAGAATTAATCTTCAAAGGAAAACCTATCAAAGTTATAGGATTAGAAGAAGCGGTTAATTCAAAGGCCAATATTGCTATTTTTTCGGCAGGAGGAGGCACATCCCTTGAATGGGCACCCAAATTTGCAGCTAAAGGAACTACAGTAATTGACAATTCTTCAGCTTGGCGAATGGATCCAGATAAAAAATTAGTGGTCCCAGAGATTAATGCGCACGAACTCACAGCTAATGATAAAATAATCGCGAACCCTAACTGTTCCACTATTCAAATGGTTATGGCCCTAGCCCCTTTGCATAAAAAATATAAAATGAAAAGGGTGGTGGTCTCAACTTATCAATCCGTTTCAGGAACTGGCGTAAAAGCAGTACAACAATTAGAAAACGAAATTGCGGGAATACGTGGAGAAATGGCATATCATTATCCCATCCATAAAAATGCAATCCCACAATGTGATAGTTTTGAAGCTAATGGATACACAAAAGAAGAGATGAAACTGGCTCGAGAGCCACAAAAAATATTAAGCGATAAAACATTTTCAGTAACGGCTACAGCGGTTCGAATTCCAACAGCAGGGGGACATAGTGAGGCGGTAAATGTTGAATTTCTAAATGATTTTGATCTTGGTGACGTACGTAGGTTACTTCATGAAACGCCTGGGGTTACTGTTCAAGACAATCCAGAGACAAATACCTATCCAATGCCAATGTATGCACACCATAAGGATGACGTTTTTGTAGGTCGATTAAGACGTGATGAAACACAACCAAACACACTGAATATGTGGATTGTTAGCGACAACCTTCGCAAAGGAGCAGCAACCAATGCTATACAAATTGCAGAGTATTTAATAGCTCATTCATTGGTATAATTATTCGCTTAGCTATTATTGGCTCCAATATCTTTAAAAAATTACTTTTTTCTAGCTCTCAGGATTTGGAGTTGAAATAGTAATTACAAGTATCAACTCAATTTTAATTAATAAACTTTCGAAAATTTTTGGACCATTGTTTTATTCTTTTCTGAAAATAATATATCCATAAACTGTCTAATTTATAATTGAGTAGAGAGGGTAGTTTTTATTACATTTACAGGAATTAAACCTTGGAAAATGATAAAAACACTCATTCCTATGTTCCTGGCCCTTACAATTCTGGGATGTAAAACGGAAGAACCTAAAAAAGAAAAAATTGTGGTGAACTATATTCAAACGCAAAAAGTAGATACGGTTGATACTTACTTTGGAGTTGAAGTAAAAGACCCTTATAGATGGCTGGAAGACGATAAAAGCCCAGAAACTGAGGCTTGGGTTACAGCTGAAAATGAAGTTACATTCGGCTATCTTGATAAAATACCATTTCGAGAAGAATTAAAAGAACGGCTTTCCTCTCTTTGGAACTTTGAAAAATTTACGGCACCCTTCATAGAAGGAGATTACACTTATTTCTATAAAAACAACGGCCTTCAAAATCAAAATGTTCTTTATCGTTATAAATCCAGTGAGAGTATAGAGACGGCAGAGGTATTTCTGGATCCAAATGTTTTTAAAGAAGATGGCACGATTTCTTTAGGAAACATAAGTTTTTCAAAAAACGGTAAGCTTGCGGCTTATAGTATTTCTGAAGGAGGAAGTGACTGGAGGAAAATTTTAGTAATGAATGCTGAAACCAAAGAAATTATAGAAGATACTTTAATTGATGTAAAATTCAGTGAGATTTCATGGCATGGCAATGAAGGTTTCTATTATTCAAGCTATGACAAGCCAAAAGGAAGTGAGCTTTCTGCCAAAACAGATCAACATAAATTATATTTTCATTTATTAGGTACTTTACAAAAAAAAGATCCCCTTATTTTTGGTGGAATTGAATCGGAAAGACATCGATATGTAGGTGGTTATCTTACAGAAGATAATAAATATTTAGTAGTTACGGCAAGTGTTTCAACCTATGGCAATAAGCTGTTCATTAAAGATTTAGAGAAGCCAAATAGCCCTTTTGTTACTATTTTGGATAATACAGATAGCTCGACATACGTGTTGGAAAATGAGGGTTCAAAACTGTTCCTAGCAACAGATCTTGGCGCTCCCAATAAAAAAGTTGTGATGGTGGATGCAGCTAACCCAGCTGTAGAAAACTGGGTTGATTTTATACCAGAAAACGAAAATGTTCTTAGTGCATCAAGCGGAGGAAAATATTTCTTCGCCGAATATATGGTTGACGCTGTTTCAAAAGTATTGCAATATGATTTTAATGGAAACTTAGTCCGTGAAATCAAGCTTCCAGGAATAGGGAGCGTTGGTGGATTTGGGGCAAAAATAGATGAAACCGAATTATATTATTCTTTCACTAATTATATTACCCCCGGAAATATTTATAAATACAATATAGCCGAAGGTACATCTGAAATATTTCGCAAACCAGAAATAGATTTCAATCCAGAAAATTATGAAAGTAATCAGGTTTTTTATAACTCAAAAGACGGTACGAAAATTCCAATGATTATTACTCACAAAAAAGGCTTGAAGCTAGATGGAAAAAACCCCACCATTTTATATGGGTATGGAGGGTTTAATATTAGCTTAACACCAAGTTTTAGTATTACTAATGCAGTATGGATGGAGCAAGGTGGTGTGTACGCTGTTCCTAATCTAAGAGGTGGTGGAGAATATGGGAAAAAATGGCATGATGCTGGAACCAAATTACAAAAGCAGAATGTATTTGATGATTTTATCGCTGCGGCAGAGTATCTGATTAAAAATAAATACACATCTTCCGACTATCTGGCGATTCGTGGGGGCTCCAATGGCGGTTTATTAGTGGGTGCTGTTATGACTCAAAGGCCAGATCTTATGAAAGTAGCTCTTCCTGCCGTGGGAGTTATGGATATGTTGCGTTACCATACCTTTACCGCAGGTGCCGGTTGGGCTTATGATTATGGTACTTCAGAGGACAACAAAGAAATGTTTGAATACATGAAGGGTTATTCTCCTGTTCACAATGTAAAAGCAGGGACTCAGTATCCAGCAACCTTAATAACTACTGGAGATCACGACGACAGGGTTGTTCCCGCTCACAGCTTCAAATTTGCTGCAGAGTTACAAGAAAAACAAAGTGGGCCAAACCCAGTTTTGATACGAATTGAAACTGATGCTGGGCACGGTGCTGGTACACCTGTTAGCAAGACCATTGAACAATACGCCGACATTTTTGGATTCACCTTTTACAATATGGGATATGAGGTTCTACCAGAGAAAATAAATATAGGTGTTAAGAAATAATTCTAAAACGCTTTTTTATTCTGTTGTCCCTAGCTACTTCGTTGTTATAGGTAATATTAACTAATCATTAACCTGTTCACATTAGCTGTTTTTAATCTAATAAACGCCATGCTTGAGGTTAATATTAATTCATTTTCATATTCGGAAAAGGAAATTCTGAAAAATATATTTTTCAAACTTGAAAACTCCTCGCATCTTGCGATATTAGGAGAAAGTGGCTGTGGAAAATCAACGCTTTTACACCTTATATATGGTCTTCTGCACTTGGAAGATGGCAGTATTAAATGGAACGGTAAATATCTCAACGGACCAAATGACAATCTTATTCCGGGGGAGCCCTTTATGAAATTAGTCGCTCAAGAATTTGATATAATGCCATTTACAACTGTTTCTGAGAATATAGCATCATACCTAACAGGTATGAATCAGGAAGAAGATAAAGAACGGGTTGCCGAATTATTGAAAGTCGTCGATCTGCAAGACTTTTCCAACATTTCTGTTAAACAATTAAGTGGTGGTCAAAAACAGCGTGTCGCGCTTGCAAAGGCACTTGCCAAAAAGCCTGAACTAATTCTATTAGATGAGCCCTTTAGTAATATTGATACTTTTAGGAGAAACCAATTACGCAGAGAACTATTTGATTATCTCAAGAAAAATAATATTAGTTGCATTACGGCAACTCATGACAGTGAGGAAGCACTTTCATTTGCCGATGAAATAATGATAATTAGAAACGGTAGTATCGAAGTCTCTGGAACACCTCAGAAAATTTATTATAATCTTAAAAACAGTTATGAGGCGAGATTCTTCGGAGACGTAAATATTTTACCATCAACCTTGTTTAATCCCAATGAAACTGCAAAAGAGATAATTGTATTTCCTCATGAATTAAAACTTTCAGAAGAAAAATCAAAACTTCAAGTTTGTGTCAAGAATTCATACTTTAAAGGGAACTTTTATCTTATACAAACTAAATGGAACGGACAAGACATATTTTTTGAAAATCCTAATGAAATACTCCCTGGAACAATAATAAAATTAATCAAAGCTTGAAACTCCCTCTTATTTACTTTTCTGCGCTGTAACGCCGTAAAAGCTCAAGATCCTTCAGACAATTATTTAGAAAAATTCAAACTCTTAATAGTATTATTCATGCATTAAATAGCGTCATTTCTGGAGAAAAAGGAGAAACTAGTAACTGCGAACTTTTTAATTATCTCTTCATTCTGAACAGGAATAAAGTGAAAATCCTATTCTGAAAGAGTACTCGTCTAATTACTGAGTGATGGAATTATACTTAGTGCACACTAGTAATTTTGTACTCATTCTCATTAAAAATAAATAAATCCCCTTTTTTCTTTCCAGACAGATGATTTCCTATTGGGGAATGAAGTGCAACACAAAAATAAAGTGAATTATTTATAAGAACAGAGCCTATTGAAATACCAATAAAATAAATCCCCTGATTTGTATAAACTAGACTGCCTAGTCGCACATAATCGGAACTAGTCGTTACATCAATTTTTTTTATAAGTTGTTGCAAATTCTCTATTTCCTGTAATTGCTTTCCGGCATTTTCTCGATCAATTTGAAGCATCGCTCGCCCAGTTTCATGCTTGTCCCCACTACTGCTTTTTGATTCTTCTAGCAAAGACTCTTCTATATCCTTAATGGTTTGTATAATTTTCTGAAATCGTTTATCTACAAATTGAAAACATTCTTGAAATAAAGAGTTTTTGAGATCACTAACTATCATTCTATTTACTTCTCTTTTAATGTTAAAGTACCATAATTACGCATTTGTCTAACTATCCAAGTCTTTCTTTTCTCAATATATTTTGAGCTATTTGTAGCTTTATATTTTCTAGGATGAGGTAAAATTGCAGCAATAGCTGCTGCTTCGTTTTGTGATAAATTTTTTGCAGATTTATTAAACCAATACCTGCCCGCAGCTTCAGCCCCATAAACGCCTTTTCCCATTTCGATACTGTTAAGATAAACCTCAAGAATTCGTTCCTTACTCCATAAATTTTCAATTAAAAAAGTAAAGTACGCCTCCAGACCCTTGCGAAACCAACTTCGCCCTTGCCATAAGAAAACATTTTTTGCTGTTTGTTGTGAAATAGAACTTCCTCCTTTTAATTTTTTGCCATTATTATTATTTTCAAAGGCCTTTTGTATTGCGCTCATATCAAAACCGTTATGACTTAAAAAATTTTGATCTTCAGCGCAAATAACTGCTAATTGAAGGTTTGGCGATATTTCTTCAATAGGCCTCCACTTATGCTTTGTTTCTATAGATGTTTCGGATTCAAAATATCTAATAACCATTAGAGGCGTATAAGGAACAGGGATGAACTTATAGATAAGTACTAATATTACACTCAAGGCTATAAAACCCAATACAATTTTGACGAGTAAGCGAAAAATTCTTTTCATTAATTACATAAATTGGCTAGTTGTTTCCCTATAGAACTTCCCATGGCAATATCCATTCCACCCAGTCTAATACCACAATAAACATGCTGTGAAATTCTCTTTAATATCGGTTTCTTTTGTTTCCCAACACTTCTAATACCACTCCAGCGACTGTCAATCTCAAAAGGTATGTTTGGTAAAATTATGGTGGAGAGTAATTCATCTAATTTATATTGAATTGATGATATACTACCCTTTTTTCCCGTTTCTTCAGGAGAAAAATCAAGATTATAACCCCCGCCAAAAAGAATTCTATCATCTATATTCCTAAAAAAACAATACCCTTTATCTAAATGAAAGTTACCCTTTACTTTTAGGTTTTCAATTGGCTTAGTTACCAAGACCTGTGTCCAAGTAGGAGCCACATCTTCTTTCAAAAACTGCTTTGCGAAACTATTCGTAGCAATAAATAGTTTCTTTACTGAAATTTCTTCTGAATCATTTAAACGTAGAGAAACTCCATCCATATTTTCTGAAAGAGAATCAATTTCGGCATTATTTAACACTAAAATCTCCTCTTTTGAAGCTTTACTAATCAATGCCAGCATCATTTTTCCAGTGTCAATTTGTCCTTCAAACGGACTAAAAATAAGCTGTTTATGAATATTTTGAAAACCAAATGAATTTTCTTTCACAGAAAACATATCCTTTTTAAAAACATCCTTAAACAATTGATTCACATAAGTCATTTTGTAAAGACATTCGTCAAAAACACTTTTATTATCTATGGCAAATAATTCGTGCCCTCCTAATTCGAAATAGTTTAGTTGAAAATCCCCTATTGTTTTTCTCAACAATTGTAGTCCTTCTACTCTACTAGTAACGAAGCTTACTACTTCAGCTTCTGAATGAATATCAAGATCATTCAAAATTTCTGAGAGGCTTCCAAAGCAGATAATTCCAGCATTTTTAGTGCTCGATCCACTAGGCAACATTCCTTTTTCAAAAATAACAATTTTACTTTTTGGAAAATTTTTGCGGAGTGAAAGAGCGCAACTAAGTCCTACAATTCCACTACCAATAACAGCAAAGTCAATATTATTAAGCCAAGTTTTTCGTTCCCAATAAGATAAGTTCATTAGTTCTGAGCTTAGTAAATTTCAAAAGGCAAGCACCAAAGTCCAAAGGAATTCTCTCTTGTTGGAATTTGATGCTTTCTAAACATTGTATTATAAAATTATTCCTCTTCTGGAGGATTCATTTGCCAATTATTCATAAATGCCGTGGTATAATTTCCTGCAACATAATCTGGATGGTCCATTAATTGGCGATGAAACGGTATGGTTGTTTTCACGCCTTCGATTACAAACTCATCCAATGCTCTTTTCATTTTACTTATGGCCTCTGGTCGTGTTTGAGCAGTCGTAATTAATTTAGCAATCATAGAATCGTAATTCGGCGGAATGGTATAGCCGGCATAGACATGTGTATCTAAACGAACTCCATGGCCTCCTGGCGCATGTAAAACGGTGATCTTACCTGGTGATGGTCGAAAATCATTGAATGGATCTTCTGCATTGATACGACATTCTATGGAATGTAAATTTGGAGTATAATTTTTTCCCGATATCGGTACTCCAGCAGCAACTAATATCTGTTCACGTATTAAATCGAAATCAATTACTTGTTCTGTTATGGGATGTTCCACCTGAATACGAGTATTCATTTCCATAAAAAAGAAATTACGATGTTTGTCTACCAAAAATTCGATCGTACCTGCCCCTTCGTATTTAATCGATTCTGCTGCTTTAACCGCGGCAAGACCCATTTCATTTCGCAACTTAGTTGTCATAAACGGACTAGGAGTCTCCTCGGTTAATTTTTGATGACGTCTTTGAATAGAACAGTCGCGCTCACTAAGATGGCAAGCTCTACCTGTACTATCTCCCACAATTTGTATTTCAATATGACGAGGTTCTTCGATTAATTTTTCTAAGTACATGCCATCATTTCCAAAAGCAGCTTTTGCTTCCTGCCTGGCATCTTCCCATGCCTTTTTAAGTTCTTCTTTTTTCCAAACGGCTCGCATTCCTTTTCCGCCTCCACCTGCAGTAGCCTTTAGCATTACTGGATATCCTGCTTCTTTCGCCAGTTTTTCACATTCTGCAAAATCCACGATAATACCTTCACTTCCTGGAATACATGGTACTCCCGCAGCCTTCATAGTCTCCTTTGCCGTGGCCTTATCCCCCATCCTATCAATCATATCAGGACTTGCACCAATAAATTTTATATTATGCTCGTCACAAATTTTGGAGAATTTTGAGTTTTCGGCCAGAAAACCATATCCAGGATGAATTGCATCGGCATTAGTAATTTCCGCGGCCGCAATAATGCTCGAAATTTTCAAATAGCTTTCACTACTGGGAGGAGGTCCAATACATACAGCTTCGTCCGCAAAACGAACATGTAAACTCTCTTCATCGGCTGTGGAATAAACTGCAACCGTTTCTATTCCCATCTCTCGGCACGTTCGAATAATTCGTAATGCAATTTCCCCTCTATTGGCTATCAATATTTTTTTAAACATACGCTCTTAAAATTTCAGAAGTCAAATCCCAATTATTGGAAATTGAATATTACATAGGATCTAATAAAAATAAGGGTTGATCATATTCAACTGGCGAAGAATCATCAACTAGTATTTTAACAATTTTACCCGAAACTTCACTTTCAATTTCATTAAAAAGTTTCATCGCTTCAATAACACAAAGAACATCCCCTGAGTTTACGATATCCCCAACTTCAACAAACAATGGTTTATCTGGAGATGGTTTACGATAAAAAGTTCCAATAATTGGAGATTTAATGGTAATATATTTTGCATCTGAGCTAGGTACGGCTGGGGCACTAACTTCTGCAGTAATTGGCTGTGATTGATTCGCCATTTGTTGTTGGGGGGACGACATGAAAGGTGCTTGCTGTACATATGTAATTTCTCCTTTGTGGCTATCACCTCCTGTTTTAATAGTGATTTTGATATCCTCCATTTCTAATTTTACTTCGCTGGCACCCGATTTTGCCACAAATTTGATTAAATTTTGAATGTCTTTTATATCCATATCCTTTAGTTTAAGTCTACTTTGTTAGAAATTATTTTGAATCGTACGCCCATTTCACATAAACGGCTCCCCAAGTGAATCCACCTCCAAAAGCAGCAAAAATCAAATTATCTCCTTTTTTAAGTTGATTTTCATAATCCCAGAGGCATAATGGCAGAGTGGCGGAAGTTGTATTTCCATATTTATGAATATTTATCATAACTTTTTCGTCGGGTAAGTTCATCCTTTTGGCTGCAGCATCAATAATACGCTTGTTTGCTTGGTGAGGGACTAGCCAACTAACATCCTTTCCTTCTAAATTATTTGATATCATTACCTTCTCACATACATCTGCCATATTTGAAACAGCAAATTTAAAAACTGTTTTCCCATCTTGGAAAACAAAATGTTGTCTTTTGGCTACTGTTTCTGCAGAAGCAGGCAACAACGATCCGCCAGCATCAATTTTTAGATGGGGCCTCCCATTTCCATCAGTTCTAAGAAATTCATCTAATACTCCAAGTCCTTCAGTATTCGGTTCGAATAAAACAGCTCCGCCGCCATCACCAAATATAATACATGTGGTTCGATCTTCATAATTTATGATAGAGGACATTTTATCGGCTCCTATAAGTAATACCTTTTTATATTTTCCCGACTCAATATATCTCGCCGCTGTTGACATTCCGAAGAGAAAACTCGAACATGCCGCAACTAAGTCGAACGAAAACGCATTTATTGCTCCTATCTGTGTAGCGACAAAAACCCCAGTTGCTGCCACGGGCATGTCGGGTGTTGCGGTCGCCATAATTACCAAATCAATATCTTTAGGGTCCGTATTGCTTTTTCTAAGAAGATCTTTTGCAGCCTGGATAGCAAGAAAGGAAGTTCCTTTATCCTTATCTTTTAAAATCCTTCGTTCTTTTATTCCCGTTCGTGAAGTAATCCATTCGTCATTTGTTTCCATCATCGTCTCCAGAATCTGGTTTGTTAAAACGTAGTCTGGAACATAGCCCCCTACAGCGGTAATGGCTGCCGTTATTTTATTCATAAAATTGAATTAAACTATTTTAAGATCAAAAAACAATAAAAAGTGACGGAAATTACTAAAATTAATTCAAAAATAGGCGAAAAGAACTTATTTTCGCCTAATAATGGTAAAAAATCAAAAACTCTCACCTTTGGGGTGAGAGTTTAATTTTTAAGAAAAATATGTTTATGCTTCTACTACTTCTGCAGCATCAATTACAATCTGTCCCTTGTAGTATAATTTACCTTCATGCCAATGAGCTCTGTGATATAAATGTGCCTCTCCTGTTGTAGGGTCTGTAGCAACTTGCGGCGCAACCGCTTTGTAATGTGTTCTTCTTTTATCTCTTCTCGTTTTCGAGATTTTTCTCTTAGGATGTGCCATTGCTGTAAATTATTTATCCGTTAATAGTTTTTTTAATGTGTCCCATCGTGGGTCTGTTGTATTGCCTTCAGGAATGTCTTTATCTTCTGTCTTTCCCTTAGGACTTAATTCTTCAAGCTTATCAAGAATATCACTCTTCAAAGTGCCATCTGCTATTCCTGGATGAATTCTTCGACTGGGTAATCCCAATACGATTGATTCATATATATATTGTTGGATGTTGACTTCATGACTCCCGTGAGGAAGAATCAACATGTCTTCATTTTCATCATTAAAAGCATCTCCAAATTTAACAATCAACTGATACTCTCCTGTAATTTCTTGATTATACAGCTCGTTAGTGATATCACAATTTACATTCACATATCCTTTAAAAGAAAAGTCGAATTCTAAAAAGGTATTTTTTTTATCCAGCTGTACATCGAGTTTAATAGCAACATCATTAAATTCATCATACTCAAAATGCTCAAAGAACGATCTTTCAATTTCAAAATTAAACTGGTGTTCGCCTAATTTTAACCCCGCAAAGGGGATGGTAAATTCTTTCAATTCCTCCATATTCCCACCAAAAATTACTTCACTACCTTGCCCATAAGGCGGGTGCAAAGATAAAAAATTATTTTAAATCAAATTAATTTATCAATTCTTTTTTACAAAGGCTTTTTTTCGATTAGCATTAAGTGAATTACTTGAAATTTCAAGATATTCATTTCTTGTGTCAAAAATTTTAATTGCACTAAAAACAGCCTCCCTAAATGACTCAAAACTTGCGATATTTTTTCCGGCAATATCATAGGCAGTACCATGATCTGGAGAAGTTCTTATTTTATTTAATCCAGCTGTATAATTAACCCCTGATCCAAAAGCCAAGGTTTTAAACGGTATTAGTCCTTGATCATGATAGGCTGCAATCACTACATCGAAATTCTTATAATTTCCCGAACCAAAAAAGCTATCGGCTGCATACGGACCAAAAACTGTTTTTCCATTATTTCTTATATTATCAATTGATGGCTTTAAAACATCAATTTCTTCTTTGCCAATTACCCCGTTATCTCCGCTATGAGGATTTATTCCTAAAACAGCAATTTTTGGTTTAGCAATGCCAAAATCTTGTATTAACGTTTGGTGAATCGTATTAATTTTCTTTTCAATTAATTCTCTCGTAATTTTACCTGCCACGTTAGTAATAGCAACATGATCCGTTAGTAGTCCTACCCTTAAGGATTCGGAAATCATCAACATCAAGCTATCTCCTTCAAGTTCTTTCGCTAGAAAATCTGTATGCCCTGGGAAATTAAAACTTTCCGATTGAACAATCGACTTATTTATTGGAGCTGTAACTAATACATCTATTTTCGAGTTTTTCAAAGCAGAAACTGCAGCTGTCAACGACTTGATTGCGTAGACTCCAATAGACTCTTCTTCTTTTCCGAAATTAATATCCACGGACTCTTTCCAAACATTTAATACGTTTACTTTTTTCTGAACAATATCATCAAGGCTATCGATTCCATGGAAATTAATTTCTAATTCAAACTCCTTCTTAATAAAAGAAAGAACCTTTACCGAAGCAAATATTACCGGAGTGCAAAAATCGAGCATTCTTGCATCCTCAAAGGTTTTTAAAACAATTTCGCCTCCAATACCATTTAAATCGCCAATAGATATTCCTAGAATTATTTTATCCTGCTTGCTCATATCTATCGATATACCTTTTTTAAATTACTATTTTTGTATCACAAATGTAATTAAATGAATTCATGTTTACAGGAATAATTGAATCGATTGGAAAAATTAGCAACCTCATTAAGGAAGGAGAAAACCTTAATATTACTATAGATAGTAATCTTTTTCAGGAACTTAAAATAGATCAAAGTGTTTCCCATAATGGTATTTGCTTAACTGTTGTTAATTTAAATCCAACGGGTTATAATGTTACCGCCATTAAAGAGACCCTAGATAAGTCTAATTTAAAAACGTTGGCCGTAGGTGATTTTATTAATTTAGAACGGGCCATGAAGCTTGGTGATCGTCTTGATGGACATTTGGTTCAAGGGCACATTGATGAAATTGGCATATGTAGTTCTATATTAGAAATGGACGGAAGTTGGTTATTTACGTTTACTTACAGCCATCTCTCAGAAAACCTTACTGTTGAAAAAGGCTCTATTACTGTAAATGGAGTAAGTTTAACCGTTGTGAATTCGAAAAAAAACGAGTTTAGTGTAGCCATAATACCATACACCTTTAATAATACAAATTTTGGCAATATAAAAATTGGAGATAAGGTCAACCTAGAGTTTGATATAATAGGAAAATATTTGAAAAGGCTTAGCGCTGGGTATTTTTAATGCGTTGCCTTTTATAAGCAATATAGCTCCCATATAGAATTCCGGCAACTAAAAGAAGAAGCATATTTTCATCGATGGGTAATTCAGGGCCTCGAGTTTGTCCAGGATTAGGAGGGCCGGCGCTACCACCAGTTTGTGCCAATACAATAGCATTTGCAAAGAAGCAAAATACTATTAAAATAATTCTTTTAACGATTTGGGGTCGCATATGCCGGCTAAAATAACAAATAATTTTAAATTCAATAGAAAAAACTAGTCTCTCAAACATAATACAACTCTCGTTTTTCCTTTAAATTGCACAAAATCTCTAAAAACACTAAAAGTAAGAATTATTGATTTTAACATTAGGTGCTTTAAAAGTCGTGCTCTATGAACTTACTTTAAGCGGCCAAATATAGATAAATATACCTTAAGTAATATTAAATTAATAATATTTAGAAGGTAAGAAAAAAATTATAGCCCCACAAAAGTATATAAATAATTAAGCATAAAATCGAAATTTATTCTTCAGTAACGAGTCTCCAATAATTCCTAAAAATATTTTATATTTATTTATTGACAGATACAATTTAACCCCTTTTTCACAAAAAATTCTATCCCCGTCACAGGCCTGGCACATATACTTCTTCAATTGCTATGTCCTTTGTATTCTTTTTTTCCCCATTTAGTAATTGTCTAATTGTCGCCAAGTGTGAAAGTAAAACTAATGGAACTACACACCCGGGTAACCAGTTGAAGGGAAAATATAAAACAGCAATATTGGGTTGGTCAAAAGCAAACTTCTGAAATGGAAATGGTACTGATAGTACTGCATTTACAACAATATTTACCAGAAGTCCCAAGCAGATGACGTTCCAAACCAGAATTATTTTTTTGTTCAATCGCTTTTTTATAAAACCAAAGTAAAAAATAATAGGAGCTGTCAGCCCAGCCAGAATATCAAAATTTCGCCCCTCAAAAGTCATAAGTTCAGGAACAGTTTTATTGATGAACAGCCAAAAAAGAACGATTTCTACAGGAATCCTGATTGTGTGTAAAATCGTTAAGGTTTTTACATCTAGGCTATCGATGTATCGTCTGCCATTTGCAGTCGCAAAAAGCGCAATGATAGAAAGTAAAGGCGGCAAAACTAAAAGTGAAAATCTTGGTGGAATTGTATCTGTCACTGTATAAAAACCAGACATCCCAATTATGGTTTGCAATGCTAACCAAGTAAACAGAATTATTAAAGTGGCTTTCGAATTATTGGTCGCCTTATAAAAAAGTAAAACTGTAAAAATGGTTGTTAGTATGAAGACTAGACTTATATATGTCGGTAAATTTTCCATAGTTATAATGGTTTATGTGTTTCTTAAAATTACCGCTAAGCTCTTATATTTGCAATAGGAGTTGTGAATAGGAGATATTAATAACATTTTTAATCCCAAACATACTTCCAACTTTTATCGCCTTGTCTCTTCCAAACAGTATGAAAAATCCCTTTGTGTTCAATTGTATCTCCATTGTCATTCTTGATCTTCCATATATACTTACCATAAGTATATGCAAGATTTCCAGAATCAGAAACATCTATAAAATCTGGAGTCCAAGTTAACATTGCATTTTTATCACCTTTTTTAGCGTAATAGATTTTAATATTTTCTTTCCCTTTAATAAGCGTATCATTCTCTCTTTTTATAACAGCACTATCATCAGCAAAATAATGAAAAGCCTCTGTGACACCTTTTTCTGATGTCATCTTCTCGAAAGCTTTCTCCGTTTGAAAAATCTCGTTTTTAATTTCTTCTTTGTCCGCTGAATGATCACATGCTGTGCTAAGAATTACGATTGACATTATAAGAAAAACTGCTTTCATGTTATATTATTAACTAAATCCTGAAAATTTTATAAAATGCCTATACTCCGAATCCTATAAGTGCAAAACCCACCAATTGCTCACTATAATTTAAAATACTATTAATCGAGATGAATTCCTTGAAAATTGAAAAAACCCAATCACCTTCAGAGCAAGTAAATGCCTTTAAATTTAAACATTTAATATCAAAACACAAATCATACTACTTTGATTCGCCTAAAACCGAAGCAATTGCAAACCTTTTTGACATAATTCTCTGGGGGTTAAACGCTAAAATTACTCACTGTTATGTCTGTTCACAAAGTAATATTTTAAATATTTCTATATAATAGTCAAATCTTGTGAATTCAATGGCGGAAAGGGTTTCAAGGTAGATTATTCTATTTCTCTCTTTTTTACGGAAACAAGAGTAACTTCTGAATATAATATAAACATCTTAACGTAATATATAAAAAAACCGCCATTCTGAAAATGCCAGAATGGCGGTAGATTTTATTAAATTCAATATAAAAATTTATCTTTTTATTATTTTCTTGAACTCAAACGTTTTATTGTTTTCCAGTTTAATAATATAAATTCCGGTTGCAAAACTTGAGGTGTTAATTATCGTTTTGTTTTGCAAGCTACCTGAATAAACTACTTGGCCATTTACGTTTACAATATCAAATTTAAATATTGTATCGTTGTTTGGTAGCTCTAGGGTTAGTTCGTCAGAAACCGGGTTTGGATAAACTATAATGCCATTTGCAAAGACATCCTCTTGGATGCCTAATGGATTATCACTACTCTGCCATACACCTCTACCATAAGTTGCTGCTCTTATTCTTCCAGTTGGATATTGGATTTCTAAGTCTCGAACCGCCACATTAGGTAAATTGGTATTGAATGGCATAAAACTAGACATACTATTATTTCGATAATAGACACCTATATCGGCACCAATATAGATGGCATCTGTTGGGCTATTATTTACAGAAACCACTGTGTTAACCGGTATATTTGGCAATCCGGAAGAAATATTCGTCCAACTTGTTCCACCATTTGTAGATTTCCAAACTTTCTCTCCATCAGTAAAAAATGGTCTAGTAACCCAAACAATATCGGGATTGTTATTTTTAACTGTGACCTTGCTAAAAGCACCATTCACGACTGGTATTGACCCCGTGATGTCACTGAAAGATGTTCCTCCGTTTGTTGATTTAGAAACAGCTCCTTCCTTTACTGCATAAATTATTTGAGTATTACTCGGCGCTATAGCAAATTCTTTTATGTTTCCGGTCCCTGGAGGGGTTCCTAAGGCGGTCCAATTGTCACCTTTATTAGTAGAACGATACAGTTGAGCATGTCCACCGGCATAAATAGTTGCAGGTGCTACTGGATCTTGGTGAAAGGAGCTATAAAAATCGGCTCCCGATGCACCTCCATTCGGTAATCCATTCGTCTTCTGACTTTCAGTTACTCCACCGTTATCAGAGCGGTGAATTTCACTAAAAACATAGGAGAAATATATGGT
>BS_KBA_SWE02_21mDRAFT_10000081_pt1 | contig 30519 bp, 34 predicted proteins | sample BalSeasSWE02_21m_FD_9196 | JGI IMG/M metagenome (IMG submission 9196)
AGCAAAATTTTTAAAATGATGTTGTATCGTTTTTACATGTTTAAATTTTAATAATTTCTCAAAAGTACCATCATTACTATAAGAATCTATTACAATAATTTCATTTGCAAAATCTATATTATTTATAATCTTATCTATATGATTTACTTCATTGTAAATAATTAATAAGGCTGAAAGTTTAATCATTCTTCTTCCTTGGAATATTTAGAATATATTAAGTGTAGTTAACATATTATAATTATCTCAACTATCGGTGCAAAAATAGATTATTAAATTTTGTAAGCAAAATACTAAGTATATTAATAGGGGATTCTTAAAATAAATTTAATGCTTAATAATTATTGGGTTGTCTATAATACGTCCTTAAACACTGTTTTTACCCATGTTTTTATGGTATATTTTTGGTAAATATCATCTGGTACAGGTTGGTATCCAGATGACAAAAAACTGTTTGGAATTTCTATATTATTCTCATAAATAATTAAAATATTTTGAGGATTGTAAAAATCATAATTTACAATATCTGGATTATTTGTTATAATTTTTTTATGGAGACCCATAGCTTCAAATATTCTAAAGGTCAGTCCTTTATGTTTTTGAATAGGCGCAATATCTAGCATGCAATTGGATTGTTTAAGTAGCAGTTTAGTTTCCTCAAGGGTGATTGGTTCTTTGATGATTTCAATTAAATCATCTGATTCGATTTTATTATTTTTAACGATAATTTTGTGTGCTTGATTTTGCTCTTTTAAAACTTTAGCTACTTTTAGTAAAGTTTTGAATCGCTTTTTACTATAACTTGAAATGTTAAAAACACTGTATTTGATAGGCTCTGAATGAGGATGCTTTGATTCTTCTTCATAAATAAAATTGGTGATAAATTGAAAGCCAAATTCCTCACAGTCCTCAGGTTCAAAACTAAAAATCTTATCAAATAAAGGAATGCGTTTAATTTTTTTAGGATAACGATGTACGCCGTCAAAGAAATAGGCCATTAAATATTTTGACCTGATTTTTAATTCTTTCAATGTTTTTATGGATAGTAAATCAGGGCGAATGATTAATATAATATCAAATGTTTGATCAGTTATAATGTTTTTGATGTATTTCTCACAGTATTCAAATTTTAACTCGTTCCTCAAAAAAAAGTTTTTAATTTTTGATTTTAAATTGGGGTATTTATATTTGGGTATGTGAATATCTGTAATTTCTATGTTTTTATGCCTATTAAGTTCCTCTATAATTTTTTCGATGTAACCCATGTGTTTTGGTGCAATAATTAAAACTTTTTTCATGTGAAATATTAATTTTTTATCTATTAAATAATTTGTCTAGTGTTAAAATATAAAACTTTTAAAGTTACTAGTACTGCTGTTTGGAATGAGTTAAATATTGATTAGTTATTAAAAGAACAATTTAACAAGCTAAAATGAATCAAAAAGGTAAAATGATTCCTTGTTGAAAAAGTATTTAATTCGCGATTTGACGATTATAGGGAGTTTTTCAGCCTTTCTTTTTATACCATCTGCATAATATCTTAAATCATGTTTTTTTGAAGTCCAGGATTCTTGCCACCAATGGATGCAATAGGAGTTTTCTGTAATATATTTAGGTGCTTCATTAAAACTGATCTTCCATGGCAAAGGATAAAAATATTCCGTAGGAAACACTTTAACACCATTAATTTCTTGTAGTTTATACATATTTAAACCATAACTCAACAAAACTTTTGAAACAATAGGAGGCCCGCCCATTGCATTGAATTGTAATCTTTGCTTTTTCTCTGTTTCTTTGATACAGTCCAAAACAAAAGTATTTTCTTTAGTTGCACCTAAAACCGCTGCATTTACTGGCGTTTTTATGTTACTTAAATCTGTTTGAAAACCTATAAAAGCTTTGTTTTTCAAAAGATCATCAAATTTTTTAATCACTTCAATATCTGTATCTAAATAAATGCCACCTTCAGTGTAAACAGCATATAAACGCATAAAATCTGAAATAAAGGACCATTTTTTTTGTTTGTAAAGCAATTTTAAAAAAGGTAATCTATCAAAAGGAGTATTAGATTCATCCCATTTTTTAATTTCGTAATCAGGCAATAGTTCTGTCCAAGATGTCAGGCATTTTTTTAAAACAGCATTGTAGGTTCCGTGACCATACCAGCAGTAGTGTATTTTTTTTGGAATCATACGCTAATTAATAGTGTTTCTGGGTTTATTTAGTACAAAGCAAAAATACATCAAATCTTTTAAAGTGGGCTCATGATTAATGGTGTATTCGTTCTCTCTTTCAGTGCGCTTAGAGCATTAATACTACGGTTTTTTTTTGTAAGAAAGTCTAAAATTTGAGAGCATCAGTAAACTACTTTTTATAAAGTAAATATTGTATTTTTGCTTGACTAAAACTTAATTTATGGCAATCAGCGGTCTGGTAATTACTTATAATGAAGAGAAAAACATTGAAAGATGTGTTAAAACCCTGTTTAAAGTTTGTGAGGAAGTTATTATAATTGATTCCAACAGTTCTGATAAAACAGCTGAAATCGCAGAAAAACACGGTGCAAAAGTATATTATCAGAAATTTTTAGGAGATGGGTTACAGAGACGCCATGGTTTGCAATTTTGTAAAAATGATTGGATTCTAAATCCGGATACCGATGAGTTTTTAGATGAGGATGCCCTAAAATTTATAAACAGCAAAAGTTATGAAACAGATATTTATGACGGTTATGAGTTTAGAAGGACCAACTATCTGGCAGATAAAAAAATAGATTTTGCTGGTTGGTATCCAGACTATGCCTGTAGATTTTTTAATAAACAAACGGCTTCACCTTCAGAGGCAATGATTCATCAGAAGGTGATAGGGAACAATATTAAAAGGGTTAATGTTCATTTAACACATTATGCCTGGAGTAGTTTTTACCAGATTATTGCTAAGAAAAATCAATATACAGATTGGCAGGTAGAAGATTTAATGAAAGCAAACAAACGCGCTAGTGCTTTGACACCTATTACGCATGGGTTTTCATCTTTCTTTACTTGTTATTTTTTGAAGAAGGGTATTTTTAATGGTTTAGATGGTTTTACCTTTTCTCTTATTCAATCATTTTTTTCCTATATAAAATATGCTAAGCTAAGAAAGGCCCAGAAAAATAAATAACTAGCATAGTTTTATGACATTTTTAGCCAAATTATACGGCTACATCATTTTCGCGTAGGGCATTATTTAAGGATGTTTTCTTATCGGTACTTTCTTTACGTTTTCCAATGATTAAAGCACACGGTACCTGAAATTCTCCTGAAGGAAATTTTTTAGAATAGCTACCAGGAATCACAACCGATCTGGCTGGTACTCTTCCTTTATACTCTATTGGTTTTTCGCCAGTAACATCAATAATTTTAGTACTCATGGTTAGCACCACATTAGCCCCTAACACCGCTTCGGTTTCAACACGTACGCCTTCAACTACTATACAACGAGAACCTATAAAAGCGTTATCTTCAATAATAACGGGTGCCGCTTGCAACGGTTCTAAAACACCGCCAATACCAACGCCTCCAGATAGATGCACATTTTTTCCAATTTGCGCACAACTTCCAACGGTAGCCCAAGTATCAACCATTGTCCCTTCATCAACATAGGCACCAATATTTACATAACTGGGCATTAAAATAGTTCCTTTTGAGATGTATGCGCCGTGGCGAGCAACCGCATGCGGAACAACTCTGATTCCTTTTTCAGCATATCCTGTTTTTAAGGGGATTTTATCATGAAATTCAAAGGGACCGACCTCAATGGTTTGCATCGTTTGAATTGGGAAATACAAAACAACGGCTTTTTTTACCCATTCATTAACTTGCCAGCCATTTGAAACAGGTTCGGCAACGCGAAGCTTACCAGAATCTAATAATGAAATAACTTCTCTAATAGCTTTAGTGGTTTCAGATTCTTTTAAAAGGTCTCTGTTTTCCCAGGCTTTTTCTATGATTTGTTGTAAGTGTGTCATGATTGAAATTCTTTTGGCAAAGATAGTATCTATGTTTAAAATAAAAAGTTTAACTCAAAGAATAAAAAATTTAATAACTGTTGAAATGCACAATATATGATTGAATATCTTTCAATACAATCTCATTTTTTACCCTTAACGAAATCATTTTATCGTTATAATACATTTTTAGTCAATTTGAACGTTAAAACAAGTCTTTTTATCTATTCATCGGTAAAAATTGTTCTACCTCTAATTATCGAAAATCTAGGCTGTTACAACTAATTTATTGTGCAACAGGCTGTATGAGTGTATATATTTGACCTATCAAAATAATTCAAGTTACATGAAAACTAATTTTTACATCTTCTTAATTTTATTACTTTCTTTCTCAGTTGCTAATGCTCAAGAAAGTTCTACTGAGATTATTAATAATGTACATGTTTCTGAAATTACAAAAGAGGTTTCAACTATTCAAAATAATGAAACTACTGTAAACCAAAATAAAGAGGTAAATTCTAATGAGGTCATTGCAAGAGACAGTGATATCAGAATTTATTTAAATCAAATAAGAAATGTTCAGAATATCAATTTGTTGTTTCCTGAATTTAATAAAGACCAAGTAGCATAATATTAAAATTTCATATCCATAAGTTTGAAAAAGGTTGTCAAAATTGATAACCTTTTTTTTATTGACTATTTTTGTTTAAATTTTTTTCATGGCACGCATATTGGCAATTGATTACGGATTGAAAAGAACGGGTATCGCCGTTACTGATGAGCTGCAAATAATAGCGTCTGGACTTACCACTGTTTCAACTAATGATTTAATTTCCTTTCTGAAAGACTATAGTAAAAAAGAGAAGATAGAATTGTTCCTTATAGGAGAACCAAAACAAATGAACAATTCACCTTCTGAAAGTGAAGCTTTTATCATCCCGTTTATTAAAAAATTAGAAAGTGTTTTTCCAAACATACCTATTAAACGTGTAGATGAACGCTTTACTTCAAAAATGGCATTTCAAACGATGATTGATAGTGGATTGAAAAAAAATCAGAGAAAAAATAAAGCACTTATAGATGAAATTAGTGCCACTCTTATTCTTCAAAGCTATTTGTATTCAAAATAATCCTCATATTTAACGCTTAGTTTTTTTAATTAAATGATTACAATAAAAAGTAAGTATTGTATTTTTGCATAAAATTAGCAAAAAACAACAATGATTTTACCTATTGTAGCATATGGCGATGCGGTTTTAAAAAAAATGGGCACATCTATTACTAAAGATTATCCTAATCTTGATACTCTGATAGAAAATATGTTTGAGACCATGTATAACGCCTTAGGAGTAGGGTTAGCAGCACCTCAAATTGGATTGCCAATTCGTTTATTTGTGATTGACACGTCACCATTTTCTGAAGATGATGATTTGACAGCAGAGGAACAAAAAACACTGAAGGATTTTAAGAGGGTTTTTATTAATGCCAAAATCATTAAAGAAGAAGGTGAAGAATGGGCTTTTAATGAAGGGTGCTTGAGTATACCAGATGTGCGGGAAGATGTGTTTAGACAACCAAAATTAATCATTGAGTATGTTGATGAAAAGTTTAATAAACATATTGAGGAATTTGATGGATTAATAGCTAGGGTAATTCAGCATGAGTATGACCATATAGATGGTATTTTGTTTACAGATAGGTTGTCAGCTTTTAAAAAACGCTTGATAAAATCTAGATTAACCAATATTTCAAAAGGTAAAATAGACGTTGATTATAGAATGCGTTTTCCGGACCAAAAAAAGAAACGATAATATTTGCAAAACACTACTAAACAAGTGATATTTGCCCTTTTTTAAAAATACTTTATGAGCTTAGAAAAAATAATTGCTATTGCGGGAAAACCGGGACTCTTCAAACTTATTACACAGACGCGTGCAGGCTTTGTCGCTGAATCATTAATTGACAATAAACGCTTATCTGTTAATGTGCAACAAAATGTGAGTGTTTTGAGTGAAATTGCCATCTATACATTAACGGAAGAGGTGCCATTAAAACAGGTGTTTTTGAAAATAAAAGAAAAGGAAAATGGGCAACAAACTAGCGTAAGTGCAAAAGACAGTAAAGATGCTCTTGAAGAATTTTTCTTCAATATTCTCCCAGATTATGATGAAGACCGAGTTTATGTAAGTGATATTAAGAAAGTAATCCAATGGTATAACCTGCTTCAGACACATGATTTACTAGATGCACTAGAAGCGGAAGACAGTATTAAATCTGACGAAGAAGAATAGATATATAAAGATATTTCAAAGAACCTCCTTAATAATGGAGGTTTTTTTATGCTTTGTTGTTAAATTTGTCACATAATTATGATTCATAAAAAACCCTATATTTTGATGTCATGAAAGTTTCCAAATCACAAATAAGTAATCTTATTTTTTTAGTTGTTATTGCAATTTTGATTATTCCGCAAACAAGAAAACCTATTCAGGTTTTTTTAAACAAGGGATTTGCATTAATAAGTCCAAATATTGAAAAAAAGGAGAACCAAAAAACTTTAAGAACTTATGAATGGCAGTTAAAAGATGAAAACGGGAATATTTTTAATTTTGAAAGTGTAAAAGGTAAGGTGGTTTTTATAAATTTCTGGGCAACCTGGTGTCCGCCATGTATTGCCGAAATGCCGAGTATTCAAAATCTTTACAAAGATTATAAAGATAAAGTTGAATTTTTACTGGTCACCAATGATCCGTATTCTGAAATTAATGAATTTTTAAGCAAAAACAATTATGACTTTAAAATTCTTAGACCGGTTACCTTTAATAAAAGTGTATTTGAAGTCTCAACAATCCCGCGAACATTTTTAATTGATAAAACAGGTAAAATTATTATTGATGAAACAGGAGCGGCTAATTGGAACAGTGATAAAGTAAGACTAGTAATAGATAATTTATTAAAAGAATAAGGTTTTAAAAAAGGCCTTTATAAATGAAAATGAAAATAAGGATTGCATAATTTTTAATTCTTCAAAAAAGGAAGAGTCTTCATCTAAAAATTTAAACATGGTTTCAACAGAATTTTTGGAATAAAATTGTTCAAAGACCCATTCGCCTTTATCATTTTCATCTTTTAAAACCTTAAGGAATATAGCATCGTAAAATTGATATTTTTTATTATACAAATCTTTTGATGCTATGGTATTCGATTTTAAATTTTCAATAATTTTAGTAACTTTTTTTTCAGTATGTTTAAAGGAATAACCTGTCGATCCTTTTACCCAGCCGCCCGCAGTTCCTATTTTAGTGATATGTTTTGAAGAGTCCTTTTGAAAAGGAAAGTCAGTCATTGGTATGTTGCCGGTTTCAACTTCTAAAACTTCATATTTTTCAATTTTGAGAAATTTTGAAAGATAGTGCTCTAAATAAGTGTCATATGTTTTGTCGTCAACAATAGGTTCGGTGAAATAAGTAAATTCAACTAAGGCTTTTTTTGTTGAAAATGGTAAAACGTAAGTAAAAGTTGTTTGCTCACCGTCTTTTAGCCTATAATCCATCATCGTAAACATTTCTGGATTAAAAACATCATTTTTAGTTGCTATAATCCAGCCTTTGAAATGTTGATTAATTCTGGTGTATGGATCTTTTTTATCAAAAAATGAATCAGATATTCTGCTATCAAAAACATGATTTGCCGAATAAGCAGTTTTTTCAGTTGTAATAGAAACGACCTCTTTTTCTTCAACCTTAGTAACCTGGTCAATAATAAAATGAAAATTCTCCTTTCTGGAAAGCCTAGCTTTTGCATCCTGATAAAAGTCAGAAGACCGAATCATTTTATATTTGTAGGGATTTAAATCAAGATTTAGTGTTTTAGTTGAAGAATAAAACTTTGCAGCAGTCCAGCTTTTAAATACAATATGATCCCATTTTCCTGAGCCTTCTTCCCAAAAACACCATGTTTTGTCATTCTTGGTTTTATTGGACATATCAATTAATGCAAATTGCTTGTTATCAAAAAAAGGGTCCTTTGAAAATTCTAATGCTAACTGCAGTCCTGCTAAACCATTTCCAATAATAATAAAATCGAAATGATTCTTTGAAAGCATTTATGTGAAGTAATTATTGTTTGAAGTATTTAAAAGGGACAAATAACATTCCGAAGCACTCACCTTGCTCTTTTCCTAAATGTTTGTGATGAATCTTATGAGCGCGTCTCACCCCTTTAGCATACCAGCCATTGGCGTTTCTGAATAATTTAAAACGTTGATGAATAAATATGTCATGAACAAGAAAATAGGCGCCTCCATAAGCCATAATGCCTAAGCCTATTGGTAAACAATACCATATGTTTTCGTAGCTCCACAAATAGAAGCAGGTCATACTGACTATGGCATAAAAAATAAAAAAGGCATCATTACGCTCAAACCAGCTATCATGATCTTTTTTATGATGGTCTTTATGCAAGCTCCATAAAAACCCATGCATAATGTATTTATGAGTAAACCAGGCCATAAATTCCATAATACAGAAAACGGTAATAAATACTAATATCCAATAAATAGTTTGCATGCTATAAATTTACATTAAATTTAATTGATATTTTACATAACTACGCATTAAGAGCTCAATTTTTTTGTGATTTGAAACACGTATTCTGGCCTGTTTTATTTGCAAAGCCGGTGTTTTCTTTAATTTTTTTAATAACTGGTTGTAATATCTGTAGGCCATAAAAACTCCAAATTTAGCCTCAATAGGTAGCATTTTTATGCCTTGAAGTCCTTTTGCAAAATCTTGCTCAATATCCTGTATGATATCTAATTTTGCCATCTCGTCAAGATTATTCAAATCCGCATTTGGAAAGTAGCTCCTGTCTAAACCTTCATGATCTGCTTTTAAATCTCTAAGAAAATTTACTTTTTGGAAAGCAGAACCCAATGACATGGCTGAATCTTTTAATTCATGATATTTTTCATTATCTCCTTTAACAAAAACCTTTAAGCACATAAGGCCCACAACATCTGCCGAACCATAAATATATTTTTTAAATTCTTCTTCAGTTAAATAGTTTGATTTATGCAAGTCCAAACGCATACTTTCCATAAAAGAATCAACTAAATGTTTATCAATACCGTATTTGTGATATGTATATTGAAAGGAATTTAGAATAGGATTTAAACTAATCTTATTATCCAAAGCTTCTTCCATATCTCTGGAGAAGCTGTTGAAAAGAAANTTTTTATCATAATCATGAAAAGAATCTACAATTTCGTCTGCAAATCTAACAAAGCCATAGATATTATAAATGTCCGCTCTTATAGATTTGGCCAGCATTTTAGTTGCCAAAGAAAATGAGGTGCTGTATGATTTTGTGACAATCTTACTGCATTGGTATGAAACGTTATCAAATAATGATTTCATATTATAAACGATGGTTTTTAGTTATTAAATCTGCCACTAATTTACCTGATATCAAAGAAGGTGGAACTCCTGGTCCGGGTACTGTCAATTGTCCCGTAAAGAACAAATTCTTTACTTTTTTACTTTTTAATTTAGGTCTCAAAAATGCCGTTTGTGTTAATGTATTTGCCATTCCATACGCATTACCTTTATAGGAATTATAATCTTTCACAAAATCATTAATACAAAAAGATTCTTTAAATATAATATGATTTTTTATTTTTTGGGAAGTTAATGTTTCAAATCGAGTCATTATTTTTTCAAAATAGGCATCTCTCAATTCCTGTGTATCTTCTAGTCCAGGTGCTAGTGGAATTAAAAAGATTCCTGCTTCTTGACCTTCAGGGGCGGAATTTTTATCTGTTTTACTTGGAAAACTGGCATAAAACAATGGATTCTCCGGCCATTTCGGATTGTCATAAATGGCTTCAGCATGTATGTCAAAATCCACATCAAAGAACAAGGTATGATGATTTACATTTATGAGTTTTTTGTCAAAACCAACATAAAANAATANAGAGGATGGGGCAAATGTTTTTTTGCTCCAATAGTTTTCAGAATATTGTCTGTATGTTTTGTCAATTAAGGTTTCTGTATGATGATAATCTGCACCACTGAGCACAATGTCGCTAAGAATTGTTTCTCCTTTTGAAATAATTCCTTTAGCTTGTCCGCTCTCAATAATTATTTTTTCAATAGGACTGTCCGTTTTAATAGTAACCCCAAGTTCTTTGGCTAAGGCGGCAATTGCCAAAATAACTTCATACATACCGTTTTTTGGGTGAAATGTACCTAAGCCAAAATCGGCATAATTCATAAAACTATAAAAAGAGGGGGTATCACTTGGCTTAGCTCCTAAGAATAGTACGGGAAATTCAAGAATTTTAGCCAATCGGTCATTTTTAAATTCTTTTCTTACATCTCTTTTAATGTTACTGAAAAATTGATTAATTTTTTTTGCCGTTTGAAATGTAATCAATTCTAAAGGCGATACGCCAGGATTATATACTAAGTCTTTAATTGCTATGTCATAATTGCTCTTTGCTGCATCAATGAATTTTTGAAGTTTTATTGAGGAGCCTTTTTCTTCTTTTTCAAAAGCTGTAATTATTTTTTCTAAAGTGTCCTCTATGGTTATATAATCATCAACTCCAAAATAAACACTGTAAGCCGGGTTTAATTTTTCTAATTGGTAGTAATCTGAAGGATATTTATCAAAGTCTGAAAAAAATCGCTCAAAAACATCGGGCATCCAATACCATGTTGGGCCAATATCAAAGGTGAAACCATTTTTTTTTAATTGCCTGGCGCGACCGCCAATGGTGGTATTTTTTTCAAATATGGTAACATCATAGCCCATTTTGGCTAAATAGCAAGAAGCAGCTAATGATGAGAAACCGGAACCTATTATAGATATTTTCATATGTTTAACAAATGTATTCAAAAGCTAAACAAAAAAAATATATTTAACTTTTCTTTTGTAATTTATGTACTAAATCTGAAATGGAAACAAAAGGCGTGATTTTTTTTGGCAAATTATTTAAATCTAAATTTTTAAGCATATATCCAAGAATCCAAAGTTCATTTGAATTATCTCTTAAAAGTTTATCTTTAAATTGCTCTAAATAATTTACAAGGTCCTCTTTTTCTGGCTTCACAGTAAAATAGGATATGAAGGTTATATCATTGAAAAACTTCAATAAGTCAACCAGGCTATCAATTGGGATACTTTGACCTAAAAAAAGGGTTTGGTAACCTCGGCTTACCAGTTCATAATTAATAAAGAGTAAACCAATATCATGAATCTCATTTTCTGGAAGAAAAAATACAAATGTTTTTTGACAGTTATTTGGTGTTACATCAGACTTTTTCTCGGTATTTAATAATATCTTTTGTTTAATGCGTGTTGAAATGAAGTGCTCATGGGCAGGTGTAATAGTATCTGTTTGCCATAAAAGGCCAATCTCATTAAGAAGTGGTATAAAGGCATTGTAAAATATATCATTAAAGGTTTTTTTTGCAATTAACTCTTTATAAGTTTTTGAAAATAAACGCTGATCAAAGGTGAGCATGGCCAGTTTAAATGCGCTAACTGCATAATCATCATCTACATTTTCATTTGATGCTATTTCTTGAACAAGTGAAGAGATACCATTATTAGTTAAACTTGATATTTTTGAAATTTTATAGCCATGGGTATTCAGGAAAGCGACATTCAAAATCTTCTGAAGGCTTTCAGTAGAATAATATCTAATATTCGTATCTGTTCGTTTTGGTTGAAATAAATTATATCTTTTTTCCCAGATTCTTATGGTATGCGCCTTAATGCCACTAAGATTTTCTAAATCTTTAATACTAAACTCTGTCTTAATGTTGTTCATTTATATTTTTAAATAGTTAAACAAAATTAAGAAAAAATAATAGTTTTTTTAATAAAAAGAAGAATTATTAATAAAAGTGCGCACGAGAAGACTCGAACTTCCACATTCTAAGCGAATACTAGCCCCTCAAGCTAGCGCGTCTACCAATTCCGCCACGTGCGCAAATGAATTATGTAAAAATAAAAAAAGTTAAGCACATAGCTTAACTTTTTTAGTGACCGGGCTGGGGCTCGAACCCAGGACCCTCTCCTTAAAAGGGAGATGCTCTACCAACTGAGCTACCAGGTCATTTGTTTTTCTCTAATGAGGGTGCAAATATAAAATGTTTAATTTATAAAACAATGCTTTTTTAGAAGATTTTTTTGTTTTTTTGCTGTGCTTTAACGTATGTTTTTAATAATCAATTCAAAGCAAGTTTATGATTGTAGTTTTAATGGGGTATATGGCTTCCGGAAAGTCCAGTTTAGGTAAAGTTTTGGCTGAAAAGTTAAACTATAATTTTATTGATTTAGATGATTTTATAGAAGCAAAGGAGAAAATGTCTGTTAAGAACATTTTTGATACCAGAGGTGAAATCTATTTCAGAAAAGCTGAGGGTGAGTATTTAAAAGAACTCATCCAACATGTTGATGATACGGTTTTATCATTAGGAGGTGGAACCCCTTGCTATGGTAGTAATATGATGACTATTTTAAATTCTGATGATGTTAAAAGTATGTACCTGAAAGCATCCATACCATCTTTAATAGATCGATTAAAAAATGAAAGGCTGAAGCGCCCATTAATTTCACATATTACAACTGATGAAGATTTAGCTGAATTTATTGGTAAGCATTTGTTTGAAAGAACACCATACTATGATCAAGCGCATATTAAAATTATAACAGATCATAAGTCTAAAGAAGAAATTATTGACGAAATGATGAAAGTTTTAATCTAAATATGCTTCATAAACAGGTCCTTCCAACACAATTTGAACATGCTCATGTAAAGAGGTTGATAATGAAATGCCTTTAAAATCGGCTTTTACAGGATATTTTTTATGGTTTCTGTTCACCAAAACAGCTGTTTTAAATTGTTTTAATGGAACGTTTAAAAAATGTTTAACACCATAAATTAAGGTGGTTCCTGAGTTAAGCACATCATCAACTAATATCAAAGATTTATTTTCATAATCGGCAGTTGGAATAGATGTTTTTATGGGTTCTAAAGGATTTTTTTTATTGATGGAAACTTTACAAAGAATCGGATTAATATCAGAAATTTTCTGAAGTACCGTTTTTAGTTTTTTTGCAAATATGTATCCGTTTTTATCAATACCTGCTAAAATAATTTCCATCTCATTCACATTGTTTTCATAAATCTGAAAAGCAATACGTCTTATTTTGTTATTGATTTGATTATGAGTTAATATGATATTTTTTTCAACAGTCATAATTATGATTTATTAGATTAAAGTATAAAATTACTCATTTTCATCATTAAAATTATCCATATCTCTTCTATCTTTTTTTGTAGGTCTTCCAACACCTTTTTTTCTGTAATAATCTTTAGATAATTTTAAAAGTTCATGAGCTTCAAATTGTTCTTTTGGTGTTTTATCCGTTCTGTAAATGTCAACAAGTTTAGCTCCTATTCTGTTTTCAGGAATATCATTTACAACAAGTTGATAATTTATTTGATCTTTTCTTAATTCAATTAAATCTTGTGGATAAACTTCTCTGCTAGGTTTAGCAATTTCTTTATTGATTCTAACGTGCCCTTTCCTGCAGGCAGTTGTAGCAATAGTTCTTGTTTTAAAATACCTTATACACCATAAATACTTGTCAATACGCATATTATTTTTGTAAAACTACGTTAATGTTCTTGTACAAAATTATATTAAAATTGTATCTTGCGACCCAAAAATAAGCAATAATGAGAATAAGAAAAATAGCGCTGTACATTTTAGTTATATCACTTGGTTTTATAGCATGTAAAAAGAACGATGTACCAACAGCTGTGCCAGATAGAGATAGAGGAGAACAACAAATAATTGACAATGACTCAATACTTGGCTATTTAGAAACACATTATTATAATTCAAGTGCTTTTGGGGCGTCTAATCTTAACCCCAGTTTAATGGATTTAGAGATTTCAGCACTACCTGAAGACGGTGTTTTGCCTGATCCAGATAATAATACCTTATTGATTAATGCCGTTGAAACAATTTCAACCGTTTTTGCTGAAACTGATTATGTTTTTTATATTTTGAAATTAAATCAGGGAGGAGGAGATTCTCCTAAATTCTGTGATCGAGTGCGTGTTAATTATGAAGGAAGCTTGCTTAATGATAATTTATTTGACAGTACCGTAAATCCTGTAACTTTTGATTTATTAGGCCTGGTGCCAGGATGGCATAAAGCAATACCTTATTTTAGTACTTCAGAGGGATTTAATGATGTTGGTGATGGTACTATAGATTTTTATAATTTTGGATTAGGCGTTTTATTTTTTCCTTCAGGTTTAGGTTATTTTTCAGGTGCAACAATTAATATTCCTTCGTATTCACCGTTAATCTTTAAAATAGAGTTATTTCAAATGGCTCAAAATGATGATGATAATGATGGTGTTCCTTCTTTTATGGAAGATTTAAATAACGATGGCGAATTTACGGTAGAATTTGATGATACCGATGGCGATTTAATACCTAATTATGTTGATGTTGATGATGACGGTGATGGCAAATTAACCTCAAAAGAGATTATAGTTACTACTTATAATGAAACAACTAAAGAAGCTATTGAAAATTTGCCTTTAGAAGCTGATCAGGTATTGATAAAAATAAAGACGGAATTAGATGGTACTTTCACAGGAACCGTTATTACTCTATATGATTCTGACGGCAATGGAATTCCTAACTATCTGGATAAAAACAAGTAAAAGTATATTGATTACAGTAATAAAAAAATCTCGCAACTACGAGATTTTTTTGTTTAGTGCTAACTGAAATTAAAGGGTAAAAGATAATCCTAAAATAAGTTGATTTGGCCTTGTGTCTATTCTACTTGGTTCGATAGAACCTGTACTGCCAACAAAGGTGGCCTCATTACTACTGAATCCTCTTTCGTAGCGTAAATCAAGACCTATTTTTTTAAGATTTAAACCTATACCAAAATTTAGTCCTACAGAAAAATCATTTTCAATATCATTAATGGATATACCACCAAATTCAGAATCCAGAATATATTGAAATGATGGACCCGCAAAAACACTAACAGGACCAAGTACATTTAATCCTATCAATAGTGGCGCATCTATTTTTTGCATTTTGAAGGTGTCACTATCATAATCGCTTTTGGTACTGGTATAAACTAATTCTGGCTTAAAATACAATTTATCTCCAATCTTGCCATATAGACCAATATGATAACCAATATTTCTATCGGGATTTTGGGCATTTGAGCTAATCGATTCAAAATAATCACCATTGGCGTTATAATTTAAACCTGCTTTAATTCCAAAGCCAGAGCCGGTTTGAGCCAAGATAACGGCTGTTATTGAAAGTGAAAATAATAATGTAAAAAATAGTCGTTTAAAATCGAAATACTCATTTTTTGAGTGTTTTTCATTTTCTTTTAAAATTTTCATGATATGGGGTTTTGAATTTGATTTATACAATCAAAAACGCTCCCAAACAAAAATTATTTTCTTTTTACAACAGTTTCTGCCTTTGAAACGATTGAAACACTGTTTAAACCATACTTTTCCATTAATTGTGCCGGTGTTCCAGATTCTCCAAAAGTATCATTTGTCCCTACGAATTCTTGAGGTGTTGGTTTATGTAATGATAAAACGCGTGCAACACTTTCACCTAAACCTCCAATGATATTATGTTCTTCTGCGGTAACAATACATCCAGTTTTTGAAACAGATTCTAAAATTGCTTTTTCGTCTAAAGGTTTAATAGTATGTATATTGATGACTTCTGCAGAAATACCTCTTTCAAACAAGACCTTAGAAGCTTCTAAAGCTTCCCAAACTAAATGCCCTGTAGCCACAATGGTAACATCTTTTCCTTCCGTTAATTTAACCGCTTTTCCAATTTCAAATTTTTGATCAGCTGGAGTGAAAACAGGTACTGCCGGTCTTCCAAAACGCAGATAAACGGGCCCTTCGTGTCCTGCAATAGCAATAGTCGCTGCCTTAGTTTGATTATAATCACAAGTATTAATAACGGTCATACCAGGAAGCATTTTCATAAGGCCCATATCTTCTAATATTTGATGTGTAGCACCGTCTTCTCCTAAAGTTAAACCGGCATGTGATGCACATATTTTAACATTTTTTCCTGAGTAAGCTATAGATTGACGTATTTGGTCATATACACGACCAGTAGAAAAGTTAGCAAACGTTCCCGTAAAAGGAATTTTTCCTCCAATAGTTAACCCAGCGGCAAGTCCCATCATGTTAGCTTCTGCAATACCTACCTGAAAAAAACGTTCGGGGTTTTCTTCAATAAACTTATCCATTTTTAATGAGCCTATTAAATCAGCACAAAGGGCTACCACATTCTTATTAGTTTTTCCTAGTTCTGCCAAACCTGCACCAAAACCACTTCTCGTATCTTTTTTTTCTGTATATGTATATGTTTTCATTTTTTTTCTGATTGAGAATTAATAATCTCCTAAAGTTTCTGGGTTTTGAGATAAACCAATGGCTAATTGTTCATCGTTTGGTGCTTTACCATGCCAAGCATGTGTATGCATCATAAAATCAACTCCATGCCCCATAACTGTTTTTAAAAGCACACAAACAGGTTTTCCTTGTCCGGTTTTTGATTTTGCTTCAGACATGCCATTTAAAATAGCAACTAAATTATTGCCTTCTTCAATTTCAAAAACTATCCATCCAAAGGCTTCAAACTTTTCTTTTATACTACCCATAGGTAAAACGGTATCTGTTGATCCGTCAATTTGTTGTCCATTCAGATCTATCGTTGCAATAATGTTATCAACATTTTTTGCAGAAGCATACATAATAGCTTCCCAGTTTTGACCTTCTTGTAACTCGCCATCGCCATGTAATGAGTAAATAATGTGATGATCATTGTTAAGTTTTTTTGCTTGAGCAGCACCTAAAGCAACCGACATACCTTGACCTAGTGAACCTGAAGCAATTCTCACCCCCGGTAAACCTTCATGAGTTGTAGGATGCCCTTGCAACCTAGAATCAATTAATCTAAAGGTGTTTAATTCTTCAACAGGAAAATAACCAGCCCGTGCTAAAACACTGTAGAAGGCAGGTGAAATGTGACCATTTGACAGGAAAAATAAATCTTCTCCAATACCATCCATGTTAAAACCTTCTTTTCTAGTCATAATTACATTGTACAACGCAACCAAAAATTCAGTACAGCCTAATGAACCACCAGGATGACCAGAGTTTACTTTATGCACCATTCGCAAGATGTCTCTTCTTACCTGAATGGTTAAATCATTTAAATGTTGTGTGCTCGGCATGTCTTAATTAATTATTATTTGTGCCGCAAAAATAACTTTTTATGCTAGTTTTTCAAAGTAATAAGGTCCTATTTTAAGTAAATATCAAGTAGTGTTAACAAGTTTATTTTTTGTCAATAACAATTGATATAATGGTTAGTTAATTGTCTTAACTTCTAAGTGTTAATTCAGATAATTTCAAATGCGTATACCTACATATTATTAGGATAAAATTAAATTAAAATTAAAAAAAATATGTAGGTTTGCCGACTGATGATATTATGAATATGCAATTTGAATTAAAAGGTAAAGACCCACAAAGTAAGGCCAGGGCAGGCGTTATAACAACAGCGCATGGTGTGATTGAAACGCCTATTTTTATGCCCGTAGGAACCGTTGCTTCTGTAAAGGGAGTGCATCAGCGAGAACTAAAAAATGATATCAACCCAGATATTATTCTTGGAAACACTTATCACCTCTACCTTCGACCTCAAACGGATATTTTGGAAAAAGCGGGAGGACTGCATAAATTTATGAACTGGGATAGAAATATTCTTACTGATTCTGGTGGTTACCAGGTCTATTCTTTATCAGCTAATCGAAAAATTAAAGAGGAAGGTGTAAAATTTAAATCTCATATAGATGGGAGCTATCATATTTTTACTCCAGAAAATGTGATGGAAATTCAGCGTAGTATAGGCGCCGATATAATTATGGCTTTTGATGAATGTACACCTTATCCATGTGATTATAATTACGCTAAACGATCCATGCATATGACGCATCGTTGGTTAGATAGATGTATTAATCATCTGGAGAAAACACCGTTAAAATATAATTATAATCAAGCGTTTTTTCCAATAGTTCAAGGGAGTACCTATAAAGATTTGCGGATGCAATCTGCAGAATATATAGCAAATGCAGGAGCTGTTGGTAATGCCATTGGTGGTTTATCAGTTGGTGAACCAGCCGAGGAAATGTATGCTATGACTGAGATAGTTTGTAATATTTTACCGGAAGATAAGCCCCGATATTTAATGGGAGTTGGTACGCCAATAAATATTTTAGAAAATATTGCGTTAGGTATTGATATGTTTGATTGTGTCATGCCAACAAGAAATGCCAGAAATGGCATGTTATTTACAGCGCATGGTACAATGAATATAAAAAACCTCAAATGGAAGGATGATTTTTCTCCTGTTGATGAAATGGGTATAACGTATGTAGATACAGATTATACCAAAGCTTATTTAAGGCATTTATTTTCTGTTAATGAACTGTTAGGAATGCAAATTGCTACTATTCATAATTTGGGTTTCTATTTGTGGTTGGTTCGTGAAGCGAGAAAACATATATTAGCAGGAGATTTTAAAATCTGGAAAAACCAAATGGTTAATCAAATGAATAAACGATTGTAGATTGAAAATTCTAGATTGGTACATATTAAAGCGCTATTTATTCACATTTTTCATGATGCTATTACTGTTTATTCCTATTGGAATTACAGTGAATCTAGCAGAAAAGATTGGGAAAATGTTAGAGAACGAAGTGCCTTTAAAAGCGATTGTCATCTTTTATCTCAATTTCACAGTACATTTTGCTTATTTACTATTTCCGCTTTTTTTATTCTTATCCGTAATTTGGTTTACATCCAAACTTGCAAATAATACAGAAGTTATTGCTTTTTTAAGCTCAGGGGTGTCGTTTTCAAGATTTTTAAGACCTTATATGATTGGCGCTTCAATTATTGGAGGCCTGGCTTTATTTTTAGGGATGTATTTGACTCCCATTGCCAGTAAAGGTTTTAATGAATTTGAATATAAATATTTATATCCAAATAGAAAGACCACTCAGGATGTTAATGTATTTAGGCAAATTAACGATAATGAGTTTATTTATGTGAGTAGCTTTGATCTCAATAATAAGTTAGGTATTAATTTTACACTTGAGCATATTGAAGATAATAAGCTTACATATAAAATAAGTGCCAAAACCATTAAATATATAGCAAAAGATACTACCTATAGATTAGTTGACTATGTGAAAAGAACCGTAGGAAAAGTAGAAGATGAGTTGGTTTTTGAAAGAAATAAAGATACTTTATTTGCATTTGACGTTGAAGATTTAACCCCAGTTATTTATATAGCAGAAATATTACCTTATACAGAATTAACGAAATTTATAGAAAAGGAAAAAACAAGAGGTTCCTCAAATATTGGGCGGTACGAATTGGTATTGTATAGAAAATGGAGTTTGCCAGTTTCAGTCTTTATTTTAACCATCATTGCTGTAGCTGTATCGTCAATCAAACGCAGAGGAGGCATGGGTGTTAATTTAGCAATAGGTATTTGTATCGCTATGGTTTTTGTTTTTTTTGATAAAATTTTTGGTGTATTGGCAGAACAATCTAATTTTCCGTCAATAATAGCAGTGTGGTTTCCTAACGTGGTTTTCGGTATTTTAGCATTTTATCTCTTAAGAAATGCTAAACGATAAGATTAAAAATTACCTGCATCTTCATTTTTTGGTTTTTATTGCTGGTTTTACAGCTATTTTAGGAGAATTAATTACTGTTTCGGCTGTACCATTAGTATGGTTTAGAATGTTAATAGCTTTTATACTAGTATTTATTTATATAAAAGTATCAAAGACTGATATTAGTATTTCTCCAAAATCAGTCATTAAACTTTTTGTTGCAGGTATTATTATTGCCCTGCATTGGATAACCTTTTTTGGATCCATTGATGCATCAAATGTTTCTATTGCTTTAGCCATGTTTTCAACGGGTGCTTTTTTTGCCTCTATTATTGAGCCCATTGTTTTTAAGCGTAAAACAAATTGGTATGAAATTGTTTTCGGAATACTTGTTATGATAGGAATTTTTATCATCACCCAAAGTGAATTGAAATATATTAAAGGTATTATTTTGGGGATATCTTCAGCCTTTCTCTCTTCGCTATTTGCGGTGCTCAATGGTAAATTTTTAGAACGACACACGGCAACGGTCATCTCATTTTATGAATTTATAGGTGGTGTTGCTTTTATAACTCTTTTTATAGTGCTTTTTTATGGCGGATTTTCATGGGAGTTTTTCCAATTAAGTATTTCAGATTACGGTTATTTATTTATTTTGGCATCTATTTGTACAGCTTATGCATTTATCGCGGCGGTTCATGTTATGAAGGTAATTAGCCCGTTTACGGTTATTTTAAGCTATAATTTAGAGCCTGTTTATGGTATTATATTGGCCATTATATTGTTTCCTGAAAAGGAAAAAATGAGTTCAAATTTTTACTACGGCGCAACAATAATTATAATAACAGTAATGTTAAATGAACTTTTAAAAAATAAGAGATTGCTAAAAAGAAAACGTTCTTAGATGTTAATCAAAATTAAAGTTTTTATATTTGTATACTAACTAAAATATAACTAGAAATTCTTATGGAATATTTAGAATTTGAACTTCCTATAAAAGAGCTTGAAGATCAGTTGCAAAAGTGTAGATTGATTGGAGAAGAAAGTGAAGTAGATGTCACTGAAACTTGCTCTCAGATTGAAAAGAAATTAATTGTTGCTAAAACTGAGATATATAAAAATTTAACGCCTTGGCAACGTGTTCAAATGTCTCGTCATCCTAATAGACCTTATACCTTAGATTATATTAGAGCCATTTGCGGAGAATCGTTTTTAGAATTACATGGTGATAGAGGCTTTAAAGATGATAAGGCCATGATTGGTGGTTTAGGTAAAATTGGCGATCAAAGTTATATGTTTATAGGCCAGCAAAAAGGGTATAACACCAAAACAAGACAATACAGAAATTTTGGAATGGCTAACCCTGAAGGATATCGGAAAGCATTACGTTTGATGAAGTCGGCCGAAAAGTTTGGTATTCCTGTTGTAACTATTTTGGATACACCGGGAGCCTACCCTGGATTAGAAGCAGAGGAGCGTGGACAAGGAGAAGCTATTGCAAGAAATATATTAGAAATGACACGTCTAAAAGTTCCAATTATTACAGTGATTATTGGTGAAGGGGCCTCTGGAGGTGCGCTTGGAATTGGGGTTGGGGATGTTGTTCTGATGTTAGAAAATACCTGGTATTCTGTTATTTCTCCAGAATCTTGTTCCAGTATCTTGTGGCGTAGCTGGGAGTACAAAGAACAGGCTGCAGAAGCTTTAAAATTGACCGCAAAAGACATGAAAAAACTTAAGTTGGTGGATGAGATTATCAAAGAACCATTAGGTGGTGCGCATAGGGATAGAGAACAAACATTTGTGACAGTGAGTAATACCATTTCAAAGACTTATGAAACGCTTAAAAACTTATCACCAAAAGAATTAGTTGAAAAACGAATGGATAAATATTTAAATATGGGCGTATTTAAAGGCTAATCCTTTTAGTATCATATGATAAAAAAATCTGAAGCACATCACTTCAGATTTTTTTGTGGTTGTTCACAATTTTTTTAAGTTATTAACAGTTAGAATGTTAATGAATGGTGCATAATCATAAGTCTTTTTTTCTTTAAAAATACGCTCATTTTATTTACTTTCGTAACTATGGAACAGCCTAATCAAATTAAGGGATATAAAGTAGATAGAAGTACACTTATCAGTCTGGAGAAAGGAAAAATACCACCCCAAGCTCTTGATTTAGAGGAGGTTGTGTTAGGGGCTATGATGATAGATAAAAAAGGTGTTGATGAGGTTATTGATATTTTAAGCTCTGAAGCGTTCTATAAAGAAGCGCATCAGCATATTTTTGAAGCTATTTTTCAGCTATTTGAAAATAGTGAACCGGTTGACTTATTAACCGTTTCTACCCAATTAAAGAAAAACTCAAAATTAGAATTAGCAGGAGGTGATTTTTATCTCATTTCTTTAACTCAAAAAGTATCCTCATCAGCTCATATTGAGTTTCATGCCAGGATTATATTACAGAAATACATTCAACGTAGTTTAATAAAAATTTCAAGTGAGATTATTGAAGATTCCTATGATGAAACCAAAGATGTATTTGATTTATTGGATAATGCTGAAGCTAAATTATATGAAGTTACACAAGGGAACATAAAAAAATCTAGTGAAACGGCGCAAAGTTTAGTCATACAGGCTAAAAAGAAAATTGAAGAAATTTCAAACAAAGAAGGATTAAGTGGTATTCCATCAGGATTTGATAAACTTGATAAGTTAACGTCGGGTTGGCAAGAAAGTGATTTAATTATTGTGGCAGCGAGACCTGGTATGGGTAAAACAGCATTAACCTTGTCTATGGCAAGAAATATAGCAGTTAATCATAATATACCGGTAGCATTTTTCTCATTAGAAATGGCCTCGGTACAGTTAATTACTCGATTAATTTCAAGTGAAACAGGTTTGTCATCAGAAAAATTACGTACAGGTCGTCTTGAAAAACACGAATGGGAGCAATTAAACGTAAAAGTAAAAGGACTTGAAAAAGCACCTCTATATATTGATGATACGCCCTCTCTTTCTATTTTTGATTTGCGTGCCAAGGCAAGAAGACTATCTTCTCAGCATGGAATTAAATTGATAATTATTGATTATTTGCAATTAATGACGGCTGGCGGAAGTCAAAAAGGAGGTAATAGAGAACAAGAAATTTCAACAATTTCAAGAAACCTGAAAGCTTTAGCGAAAGAACTAAGCGTTCCGGTGATTGCTTTATCACAGTTATCACGTGCTGTTGAAACACGTGGTGGAAGTAAACGTCCATTGTTAAGTGATTTACGTGAATCAGGAGCCATTGAGCAAGATGCGGATATTGTATCATTCATCTACAGACCAGAATATTACAAAATTGATGAATGGGATGATGACGAACGCTCGCCTACTGAAGGACAAGCAGAATTTATTGTCGCTAAGCATAGAAATGGTGGACTTGACAGCATACGTTTAAAATTTGTGGGTCATTTAGGTAAGTTTGATAATCTAGACGATTTTGATTCTCCTTTTGAGTTTCATAGTAAAATGAATGCTGCGGCTAACGATGACACTTTTAAGTCAGATAACTTTAAGGCAAGTCCAAATGAAGCATTTGGTAGTTCATTTAATGAAGATGAAGACAATGATGTGCCTTTTTAATGCTTAATATTTCCTTAAAGCATTTCGTGCAGCATTAATTTTTAAGTATCTTTCGGTCTATGAAGAGGACCATTATTTTTGTATTTCTGTTATTTTTTTCATTTAGAACGTTTGCATCTTATATTCTTATTCCCATGGATGCTGAAACACAAAAAAATCATTTAAAAGCCTATGGTATCACCTATTGGGTGCTTGAAAAACAATTAAAAGTAAAATGGTTACTGAATTACAGAGGCGGTTCTTTTTTATTGCCTGATAGTGAGGATATTCAGCGGGAATGTCAAATAAGAGGTGTTTCTTTTGAAGTGCTTTCTGACACAAAAACAGAATCTATATTAGAAGAAATAAGTAGCCCAAGTCAAAATATGGAAGCCGTTATTTTGGAGAAAGCACCTAAAATTGCGGTCTATACGCCTTACGGAAAACAACCTTGGGATGATGCCGTTACTATGGTCTTAAGTTATGCTGAAATTCCATATGAAACAGTTTATGATGAAGAAGTATTAAATGATGGCTTATTAGCTTTTGATTGGCTGCATCTGCATCATGAAGATTTTACTGGTCAATATGGTAAGTTCTATGGAACGTACAGATCTGCGGCATGGTATATTCAGGAGAAAAAGGACGCTGAAGCTTTGGCTGCTAAACTAGGTTATAACAAAGTTTCACAAGAAAAATTAGATGTTGCTTTAAAAATAAGAGATTATGTCATTGGCGGGGGGTTCATGTTTGCCATGTGCAGTGCTGCAGATAGCTTTGATATTGCGTTATCAGCCGAAGGTGTTGATATTTGTGAGCCTATGTTTGATGGAGATGGGACAGATGCTAATTATCAAAGTAAAATAGATTATAATAAAACCTTTGCTTTTACTAATTTTAAACTGGAAAGAAGCCCAATAGTTTATGAGTTTTCTTCTATTGATATGACTCAAAAAAGAATGGGAACGGTCACTCGATCAGTTGATTATTTTTCGTTAATGGATTTTTCTGCAAAATGGGATCCAATTCCACGATGTTATGTCAAAATCATACAGCTTTAATTAAAGGTTTTATGGGACAAACAACAGCCTTTACAAGAGATGAAATAAAATCAAATGTCTTAGTATTGGGAGAGAATAAAACTAATGGAGAAGCGAAGTATATTCACGGGATTAAGGGAAAGGGTTTCTTTACTTTTTATGGAGGTCATGATCCCGAAGATTACCAGCATAGGGTGGGTGACTCTAAAACTGAATTGGATTTGCATCCCACATCGCCAGGTTATCGACTTATTTTAAATAATGTATTGTTTCCAGCGGCAAGAAAAAAGAAACAAAAAACCTAAGGTGTTTATAGCAACTCGTTTAGTTCACTTTATTCAATTGTTTCAACTAATTGAAAGGAGTATATAAAACCATCTGCGCCTGTTCCAGTACTTGTAAGATTTTGATCAATGATTAAATTATTAGTTAAAACTGTTATGCTTCCATATTCGTTACCATCGATAATAAGAAACGTATTGTTGCCATCGTTTAATATTGAATACACATAACTACCGGAATCTAAGCCATCTTCAAGAGGATTTGTGTTGTTGTTCAAAACAGTTATTGAACTTTGAAATTCATCGAACATCCAAATAATCTGGTTAAAATCAAAATCATTATTAACACCTGCTAAACCACCGCTGACATTTTTTAGATGCCATTCACTTCTTACAAATTTCGGTGTATCATCCTCATTATTTATGGAACAACTTGAAATAATTATAATTAAAATGATTGATATTAAAAATTTCAAATGCATATATAATTTTTTATATATAGATAACCTTAAGTTAAAATGGTTGCGTTTATTATATTAAAAAAGCCTTTCTTTTGCTTTAATTAGCTCTTTTAAAATGACTTCAACGCCGAATTCATCATTACTTTTTGTTTTATAATTAGCAGTATCTTTTACATTTTGATGGGCATTTTCCATTGCAAAACTAAATGAGGCGCGTTTTAACATTTCAATATCGTTATTATAATCCCCAAATACTATGGTTTCTTCCATTGAAATATTATAGTGTTTTTGTAATAATTCTATCGCATTACCTTTATTGGCAAAATTATCAGAGATGTCGACCCAATGTTTTCCTGAAATTATAATTTTATAGTCATCGGCTAAATTTTCAAACAGCGGGAAGATATGCTTCTCTGAATCTTCGTGGTGATACAAGGCTATTTTTATAATCTCTTCTTCTATTTCATCCACAGTATTGACAACAGAAAAATTAGGATAATATTCTGAAAGTAATTTTATAAAGCCATTTGAATTATTCTTGAAATAAGCTTTTGATTTTGTGCAATAAATGGGGTGAATATGGTAATTTGAATAAATTAAATCTTCAATTTTATGCAGATTCCTCTTCTTAATTGGAATGGATAACAGAACATTCTCATTATCTATCACAATACCGCCATTCTCTGCCACAATGATAATCTCACTTTTAATGGCCTTTAACTTATCCGTAATTCCATAATATGGTCTGCCACTTGCCGCAACAAAAATGATTTGATGTTTTTTTAATTGTTTGAACAATTCAAGAAACAAGCTGCTAACTTCATGATTAGAATTAAGTAAAGTGCCATCCATATCAGTGACAACTAATTTAATATGTGATAAATCCATATAAGAATATTTTCGATGGCAAAAGTACTATTTCTGTTTTTAACTTGAGTTAACCAGATTGTATAAAAAAATCCGATTCTTTCGAACCGGATTTATTAAGCGAATATAATATGTTTAACAATAGGCGAAACGCCTTATTTTACTTTCTCTATTACGGCTTTAAAAGCCTCAGGGTTATTCATAGCTAAATCTGCTAAAACCTTACGGTTTAATTCAATATCATTAGCTTTTAATTTTCCCATAAATTGAGAATATGACAATCCATATTGTCTGGCACCCGCGTTAATACGCGTAATCCATAATGCACGGAATGTTCTCTTTTTGTTTCTGCGGTCTCTATACGAATATAACATCGCTTTATCAACCGCGTTTTTAGCTACTGTCCAAACGTTTTTACGACGTCCAAAAAAGCCTTTTGCTTGTTTAAGAACCTTTTTTCTTCGGGCTCTTTTTGCTACAGAATTTACTGATCTTGGCATAATTTTTCATTTTTTTTTGTAGTAGGCGGACTATAAATAGTCTCTTTTATATGTAGCCTAACTCCAGGGTTATTAATTTGTTTTAACCAGAACTTATTACTTTAAACGTAACTGTTCTTTAATACTGTTAACATCACTTTTGTCCACTAAAGTACTGTGAGTTAACGCTAGCTTACGCTTTTTAGACTTCTTTGTTAAGATGTGACTCTTAAAAGCGTGCTTTCTTTTAATCTTACCAGTACCGGTTAACTTAAATCGTTTTTTGGCACTAGATTTTGTTTTCATTTTAGGCATCTTCTTCTCCTAGGTTTAATTATTTCGCTTAATTATTGTAAATCCTGAATTCTCAGGGATATTTATTTTTTTGGAGCTAAGAACATGGTCATTCGTTTACCTTCTAATCTAGGCATCTGTTCAACCTTTCCGTACTCTTCTAAATCTTGCGCAAGTTTTAATAATAAAATTTGTCCTTGCTCTTTAAATATGATGGATCGTCCTTTAAAAAACACAAAAGCTTTTAGTTTTGCACCTTCTTTTAAGAACTTTTCAGCATGTTTCTTTTTAAATTCGTAATCATGGTCATCTGTCTGTGGCCCAAAACGAATTTCTTTGATAATTACTTTCGTAGCTTTCGCTTTAATTACCTTATCACGTTTCTTTTGTTCATAAAGAAACTTTTTATAATCCATAACCTTGCAAACAGGAGGATCAGCATTTGGTGAAATCTCTACTAGATCTAACCCTTGCTCGTCTGCTATTTTTACAGCATCTCTGGTAGAATATACGCCTATTTCAACATTCTCTCCTACTAATCGAACGTTAGGTGCTGTAATTTTAGAGTTTATCTTATGTTTATCCTCTTGAGAAACCCTTTTGGGTTCATGTCGTCTTCTAATTGCTATGGCTTTATCTTTTTAAATTAAACTTATATTAAAACGCTTTTAATGTCTTGCTTATTTCTGATTTTATCACTTCTGAAAAGGTTTCAATTGAAATTAATCCTAAATCCTCTCCTCCGTGTTGTCTTACAGATATCTTATTTTCACTTTCTTCGTTCTCACCAATAATTATCATGTAAGGGTATTTTTGCATTTCGGCTTCCCTAATCTTTTTACCAATCGTTTCATTTCTATTATCAACGAGGGCGCGAATTTCGTTATTTTCTAGCAAATTTAAAACTTTTTCGGCGTATTTTTCATATTTCTCACTAATACACAAAATAATAGCTTGTTTTGGCATGAGCCATAACGGGAAATTACCAGCAGTATGTTCTAACAAAATGGCAATAAATCGCTCGATGCTTCCAAAAGGAGCTCTGTGAATCATTACAGGTCTGTGAAGTTCGTTATCACTGCCTTTATATGTTAAATCAAAACGCTCTGGTAAGTTATAATCCACCTGAATAGTTCCAAGCTGCCATTTTCTACCAAGGGCATCTTTTACCATAAAGTCAAGCTTAGGTCCGTAAAAAGCAGCCTCCCCTTCAACAATTACAAAATCAAGGCCTTTGTCTTTAGCCGCATTAATAATGGCTTGTTCAGCTTTCTCCCAGTTTTCAACCTCTCCAATATATTTATCGGGATTTTCAGGGTCTCTTACAGATACTTGCGCCGTAAAATTTTCAAATCCCAAGGATCCGAAAACGTATAATACTAAATCAATCACATTTTTAAATTCTTGATCAAGTTGTTCTGGCATACAAAATAAATGCGCATCATCTTGAGTAAAACCGCGGACTCTCGTCAATCCATGCAATTCACCACTTTGTTCATATCTGTAAACAGTACCAAATTCAGCATATCGTTTTGGTAAATCTTTATAGGACCACTGACTGTTGTTGTAAATTTCGCAATGGTGTGGACAATTCATAGGTTTTAATAAAAACTCTTCATCTTCTTTAGGTGTTTTTATTGGCTGAAAGCTATCAGCACCATATTTGGCATAATGACCGGAAGTGACATATAATTCTTTCTGACCAATGTGTGGTGTTACCACCATTTCATATCCTGCTTTCTTTTGTGCTTTCTTTAAAAAATCTTCTAAACGTTCACGTAGTGCAGCACCTTTTGGTAGCCATAAAGGTAAGCCTTGACCCACTTTTTTTGAAAAAGCGAAGAGTTCAAGCTCTTTACCTAGTTTTCTGTGATCACGTTTTTTAGCTTCTTCAAGTAAATTTAAATAGTCAGTAAGTTCCTTTTGTTTAGGAAATGAGATACCATATACACGGGTGAGCTGAGGGTTTTTTTCATTCCCTCTCCAGTAGGCTCCTGCAACGGATAATATTTTAACCGCTTTTATGATACCTGTATCTGGGATATGTCCTCCACGGCATAAATCGGTAAACGTAGAATGATCACAAAACGTAATAGTGCCGTCTTCTAAATTTTCAATTAATTCAGTTTTAAAAGTGTTGTCCTTATATAAGGATAAGGCCTCTTTTTTTGAAACAGCTCTCATTTTAAAGGTATGTTTACCTCGGGCAATTTCAATTATTTTATCTTCAATAGTTTTAAAATCTTTCTCTGAAACGGTATGTTCACCAAAATCTACGTCATAATAAAAACCATTTTCAATGGCCGGTCCAATGGTTAATTTAATACCAGGATACAATTCTTCTAAAGCCTGAGCCAAAACATGCGCAGATGAATGCCAAAAAGCTTTTTTGCCTTCATCGTTATTCCATGTATATAAAACTAATGAGCCGTTAGCTGTTAAAGGGGTAACAGTTTCAATAGTTGTTCCATTAAAACTTGCGGATATGACATTCCTAGCAAACCCTTCACTTATGCTTTTGGCAACATCCATAGGTGTAGCGTTTTTTTCAAACGGCTTTACACTTCCATCAGGTAATGTTATATGTATCATTAAAATAAATTAAATTCAGGTGGCAAAGATAGTAGTATAAAAATACACATACAATATATATATAGGTATAATTTTATTCTTTGAAAATTATGAGATCAAAATAACAATTCAATAAAATCCTGATAAATCGTTGAATATCTTTTTCAATTTGGGCGTTACCTTGTTGCACAAGGCCGGGCTGTTCACTGTATCTTTTGCTAAACAAAAGGATGTCGTTACCATCCCTAACGCAAAGTTTCTTCATTTTTTGATTTAAATACGCGTTAAAAAGAGGACAATTAAAGTCTAGTTAAAGGCTTTTTTGAGAAATTTTTTTAATAATTCCTAAGCATTTATATTATAAATATCGGATTTTTAAGGAGTTAAATCTCCATAAAAAAGTCACAAAAAAAAAGGCAAAAAAAGGTTGTGAGAAATAGAAAAAGGGTTGTATGTTTGCAGCCGCTAAAACGGGTAGTAGTTTTAGAGAAGTTCTTAGAGATGATTTATATGGATAGTTAGAGGAGGAAAAAAACTTTTTTAAAAAAAGATATAAAAAGTATTGTAGGAGAAAAAAAAGGGTTTTATATTTGCACCCGCTTAAGGAGGAAAGACTTTAAGAGAAGATAAAAAGAAGTTCATTAACATATTGAATTGACAGCGTAAGATTGAGTTGGAAACGACGAAAATCAAACAAAGAGAATAAACCATTTTGAGTACTATTTAAATTCCAATTAGTTGTTAATAATACAGTCGTAAGACTTAAAATTTAACGATGAAGAGTTTGATCCTGGCTCAGGATGAACGCTAGCGGCAGGCCTAACACATGCAAGTCGAGGGGTAACAGGGAGCTTGCTCCGCTGACGACCGGCGCACGGGTGCGTAACGCGTATACAATCTACCTTTTGCTACGGGATAGCCCAGAGAAATTTGGATTAATACCGCATAGTATATTGAGATCGCATGGTTTTAATATTAAAGGTTACGGCAGAAGATGAGTATGCGTTCTATTAGCTAGATGGTGTGGTAACGGCACACCATGGCAACGATAGATAGGGGCCCTGAGAGGGGGATCCCCCACACTGGTACTGAGACACGGACCAGACTCCTACGGGAGGCAGCAGTGAGGAATATTGG
>BS_KBA_SWE02_21mDRAFT_10000082_pt1 | contig 30370 bp, 41 predicted proteins | sample BalSeasSWE02_21m_FD_9196 | JGI IMG/M metagenome (IMG submission 9196)
TTTCATAGAATATAATAATAAATTTAGTTCAAAATTCGTTCACTCAAAAGAGTTAGAAATTGTTTGAACTTCTATTCCAGCTTTATTGCTTTTAATTTTGTCTACTCCTTCTTTCACTTTATTATATGCGATGGATGAAATTTCAGAACCAGAGTTAACTTTAAAAATTTTAGGCCACCAATGGTTTTGAAGTTATGAAATTTCTGAATTCAATTCTTGTCAAAAACAAGAACAAAGTTTGAAATATGTTTGCTATATGATGGCATTAGACGGATTACCTACAACCAAACAGGGATATTTTAGGTTGCTAGAAACTAATAAAAGAGTTATTTTACCAACAAATACACATTTACGGCTTTTAGTTAGTGCTGCGGATGTTTTACACAGTTGAACAGTTCCATCATTTGGTTTAAAAATCGATGCGTGTCCAGGTCGGTTAAATCAAGTGAATTTATTTATTAAACGTCTTGGTGTTTTTTTTGGACAGTGTAGCGAAATTTGTGGTGTAAATCATGGTTTTATGCCTATTGTTATAGTTTCATTACCAACAATACAATTTCACCATTATATAATGACGAAATTGGAACTAAATTAAATTTTAGATTTTGTTACGTATTCATTAGGTTAAATATCTGTTTTAATTTATGTATTCTATATTAAATTTTTTTTTTGAACATATTAGAAAATTCTATTCAACCGAGAGAACTTTATTTCTTTTTTTTCAAAGATCTTAGTAAAAGATGAAAAATAAAATTCGTTTTAAATACTTAAAAACAAAGCACAGTTGACATTTAGTAGACCCTAGTCCTTGGCCGTTAGTTGCGTCATTAGGTGCATTTTTTATGACTTTAGGTACTGTGCTATACATGAATAAATTTTTAGGAGGTGGACAACTTGCATTGATTGGGCTTTTTGTATTACTATATGTTATGTATACTTGGTGGCGTGATATAGTTAGAGAAGCAACATTTGAAGAGCAACATACGGTGCCTGTTCAACGAGGTTTGCGATTAGGAATGATTTTATTTATTGTTTCAGAAATTATGTTTTTCTTCGCGTTTTTCTGGGCTTTTTTTCATTCTAGTTTATCACCGGTTTATAATTTAGGAGGAGTGTGGCCTCCGGAAGCAATTCAAACAATCCAAACTTCAGGAATCCCTTTGACTAATACATTTTTTCTATTAAGTTCTGGTGCCACGGTTACTTGAGCACACCATGCAATAATAGTAAGAGCAAAAAAACAAGCAATTCTTGGGCTGTTATTTACTATATTATTAGCCACGATTTTTACTTTATTGCAAGGTATGGAGTATGTTGAAGCACCGTTTAATATTAATGATAGTGTTTTTGGCTCTTGTTTTTACATGGCTACTGGCTTCCATGGTTTTCATGTGTTTATTGGTACTTGCTGTTTAATTGTATCTCTTGTACGGATTGTTTTTAACCATTTTACATCAACGCATCATTTTGGTTTTGAGTCTGCGGCATGGTATTGGCATTTTGTAGATGTTGTATGGTTATTTTTATTCATCACTGTGTATTGATGAGGAGGAATTCATTAAATTACTAAAAATTTTAAATTGAGTATCTTTTAGGAAAATAGTTCAGTTGGTAGAACAGTGGTTTTCAAAACCAAAGGTCATGGGTTCAACTCCCCTTTTTCCTGAAATAATATCTTTTTATGATTCTTAATTTTGCTTTTATTATTTTTCGTCTTTCCGTATAACTAGAAAATAATAATAATTGATTAACTCAATAGACTTATGTTATAGCTCTTGTAGTTTTAAATCTTATTTCTGTCGATTTTTTTGTTTAATAGTTCAAGTCTATGGTAATCTCATGAGTTCCAGCTATGATCTGAGGCCTAGTATTTTTGGCAAATTTGTAAACTTAATACGCTATTCAAATGATTATAGTAATTCTAATTCTATGTCTTCTTTTGTTATTAAAACAGTAAGATGAGGCAAAAATTACTTATTATCTATTTTAGATGGTCATTTGATACATTATCCAAGTCCACTAAACTTAACATACGCTTGAAGTTTTGGGTCTTCTGCAGGGATTTGTTTAGTTATTCAAATCTTATCTGGGATTTTTTTAGCTATGCACTATACCCCACACATTGACCTTGCATTTAGTAGCGTCGAGCATATTATGCGAGATGTAAATAATGGATGGTTAATCCGTTATATTCATGCAAATGGGGCTTCTATGTTTTTCATTGTTGTTTATTGTCATATATTTCGGGGCTTATATTACGGCTCTTATATGCAGCCAAGACAATTGCTTTGGTGTTCTGGTGTTCTTATTTTTATTTTGATGATGGGAACAGCATTTATGGGATATGTACTTCCTTGAGGCCAAATGAGTTTTTGGGGTGCTACCGTAATCACAAGTTTAGTAACTGCAGTTCCAGTTATTGGTCACTCTATTGTTGACTGGTTATGAGGGGGTTTTACAGTAAATAATGCAACATTAAATAGATTTTTTAGTTTGCATTTTTTCCTACCATTTGTAATTGCTGCTTTAAGTTTAGTACATTTAGCACTTTTACATAAAGACGGATCAAACAATCCACTAGGAGTAGACAGCAAGGGAGACAAAATTCCTTTTTATCCTTATTTTGTGATAAAAGATTTATTTGCTTTTTTTTGCTTTTTGACTTTTTTTGGGGTTTTTGTTCTTTATTTCCCAAACGCGTTAGGCCATCCAGATAATTACATACCAGCAGACCCTATGCAAACACCTGCTCATATTGTCCCTGAATGGTACTTTTTACCATTTTACGCAATACTGCGGTCTATTCCTGATAAGCTTGGTGGTGTTGCCGCAATGGGTGGGGCTCTTATTATTTTATTTTTAATCCCATTTATAAATACATCTGAAATTCGAAGTACGACTTTCAGACCTATCTTCAAAGTTTTTTATTGGTTACTTGTTGCTGATTTTTTATTATTAGGTTGAATTGGGCAAAAACCTGTTAAAGACATTTACGTATTAGTGGGCCAAGCAGCAACAATATTTTATTTCTTATTTTTTGTTGTTTTAATTCCAGCAATAGGTACTCTTGAAGCCAAATTAGTAACTTATAGAATTAAAAAATAATATTTTGTGGTTTGTTTAAAACTAGTCAAATTTTTAAGATAGCAATGGCACTAATTTTTTTTTACCATTCATTAGGCTTAAGTAGACTGTAAATCACGAAGTATTAATCTTAATACACCCTTTTTCTATCTAGTCAAAAAAAAATTAGAGCTTATGAGTATGAGTTCTACAAAATTTTTAGTTTTTAAAAGCTTTTATCGTGAGTACAACCTGTCTTCTCACTCTTACGAAATCAATTAAGCTATAATGGATTTTAATAGGTAATTAACTCAAATGGTAGAGTACTCCGTTTCAAACGAAAAAGTTAATAGTTCAAATCTATTATTACCTAATGACATTAAAAAAAAGAAGTTTGTTAAAAAAAATAAAAAATTTTACTATTAATTTTGGGCCTCAGCATCCCGCAGCTCATGGTGTATTAAGGTTAGTATTAGAACTTAACGGTGAAATAGTAAATCGAGCAGATCCTCATATAGGATTATTGCACAGAGGTACAGAAAAGTTAATCGAATATAAAAATTACGTTCAAGCATTACCGTATTTTGATCGTTTGGATTACGTGTCAATGATGGCACAAGAACATAGCTATTGTTTAGCAATTGAAAAACTTTTTAATTGTAAAATCCCAAAACGTGCTCAATATATTAGAACACTTTTTGCCGAAATTACTCGAATTTTGAATCATTTGTTAGCAGTAGGTTGTCATGCTATGGACGTTGGTGCAATGACTCCGTTTTTGTGGGCTTTTGAAGAGCGAGAAAAACTAATGGAATTTTATGAACGTGTTTCTGGCGCACGGATGCATGCAGCTTATTTTAGACCTGGGGGACTACAAGTTGATATTCCGAAAGGCTTACTAGATGATATTTATATGTTCACTGAACAATTCACATTAAGGTTAACAGAAATGGAAGACATGTTGACAGAAAACAGAATTTGAAAACAACGATTAGTTGATATTGGTACTGTAACAGCGGATGCTGCTTGTCAATGAGGTTTTAGCGGGGTTATGTTACGTGGTTCTGGAGTTCATTGAGACTTAAGAAAAAGTCAGCCTTATGAGATTTATGATCAACTCAAATTTGATATTCCCGTAGGGACTAATGGAGACTGTTATGATCGATATTTAATTCGAGTATTTGAAATGAAAGAATCACTAAAAATAATTGAACAATGTTTAAACTTAATACCAACAGGTTATGTTAAAACAAATGATTTTAAAATTTCCCCACCGACTAGAGTTGAAATGAAACAATCTATGGAAGCATTAATTCACCATTTTAAAATGTATACTCAAGGGGTTGTTGTTCCTGCTAGTGAAACTTATATTGGAACAGAAGCTCCAAAAGGCGAATTTGGGGTTTACCTGATTTCCGACAACACTAACAGACCTTACCGGTGTAAAATTAAAGCTCCAGGGTTCAACCATTTACAAGCTTTAAATTTTATGTCTAAAGGACATTTAATTGCTGATGTTGTTACAATTATAGGCACTCAAGACATTGTATTTGGTGAGGTTGATCGATAATTTATTAGTGTGTTCCAAATTAAAATCTCTTAAAATTTTACAAATTTTCCCAAATGGTTCTGTCTATTTTGATTATTCAGCTTATTTAAAAACGTATAAAAGATATAATTTTTCAAAAGAAAGTTTTTTTTCTAACTTATTAAACAAAAAAAAACTTATTTTAACTAACCCTAATTTTTTTTATAAAAAATACCGTAATCAAATTGTTAAAAAGCTAATAAATGAACTCACAATTAATTGTAAAAAATATTCAAAGTTTGTCTAAAACGTGTCCGTTAGAAAAAATTCAACTGTATGGTCAAGAACTGGTAATAGTAGTAAAATCACAACTATTATACGACACTTTAGTACTTCTTAAATACCATGTATCTTATCAATTCACCACTTTAACGTGTATTACCGGTGTGGATTATCCTAATAATAAATATAGATTTAAATTGGTTTATGATTTACTAAGTATTCGTTATAATATTCGACTTAGAGTTAAAACATTCACTCATGAGCTGTTCGGTATCGACTCTTGTGACCAGTTATACTTCACAGCTGGGTGATACGAGTGCGAGATTTGAGATATGTATGGTGTTTTTTTCAAGAACCATTCAAATTTAAAACGAATCTTAACAGATTACGGTTTTGAAGGGCATCCACTTCGAAAAGATTTCCCATTAAGTGGTTTTGTTGAGATGAAGTATAATGAAACAGAAAAAAGAGTAATAAATGAATCTATTGAATTATGTCAAGAATATAGGGTATTCAAATTTTTATCCCCTTGGTAATTATTCCTAAGTATATACATGAAAAAAAAATCTCAAAAGGATAGAAAAATTAGAAAACTTTTCAATCAACAAGAATTAAATCATATTATTTTAAAAAGTATAGTTAAAAACGAAAACTTATCCCTAGTTGTAAAATGAAATGCAATTTCAAAACTATCAAATTTATCAGGCAACCAAAATAAAACGCGGTTTGTTAATAGATGTATTTTAACTAATCGTAAAGCTAAATTTAATCGAATCTTTAAAAAGTTTTCAAGATTAAGTTTTTTATGGTTGGCAAGGTCTGCTAAAATCCCTGGACTAAAAAAATCTTCTTGATAAAAAATTAAACTATAAATGATTTTATCTATTTTTCTTTCAATAAATTATCTCCACTCAAATGATTCGTTGTTTTATAATGAATATACTGTTATTGTAGCCTTTTTATTTGTTGCTATTATACTATCTGTTATTATAGTGTTATTTTCTTATATTTTAGCAGTTCAAAAACCAGAAACTGAAAAGTTATCGACGTATGAGTGTGGTTTTGAGCCTTACGAAGATGCGCGCCATACTTTTGATGTTAAATTTTATTTAATAGCTATTTTATTTATAGTTTTTGATATTGAAACTATGTTTTTAATTCCTTGGACTAACGTATTAGCTCAGTTAGATCTTGTTGGGTTTTGGTCAATGATTGATTTTATGTTCGAATTAGGTATTGGTTACGTTTATATTTATTGCATTGGAGCATTAAATATACATTAGGTTCTCAATTGTTTTTTGTTCTGAAAATTCTTAAAAAACTATTACATGTTTCACGTGCCAGTATATTAGATATTTTATTTTAAACTTTGATATTTCAAGAAAGGTGACTGAGAGGTTTAAAGTGAAGATCTGCTAAATCTTTGTATATTTACTAGTATACCGTGGGTTCGAATCCCATCCTTTCTTTAGATTTATTTGTAACCAAGATATTGCTGGAATATAGCCAAGCTGGTAAGGCCTTCGTTTTTGGTACGAATATTCAAAGGTTCAAATCCTTTTATTCCAATAAACAACCGCTTATTTCAAATTACATTTTGTAAATCTTAAATTTAATGTACCGTAACAATATAATATGTTCATTAAAGAAAGTCTTCATCGTCTAGTGGTTAGGACATCGCCCTTTCACGGCGGTAACACGGGTTCAAATCCCGTTGAAGATATTACTTTTTTGACTCAACAAGTTATTTACATAATAAAAATAAGACTAACGCGTAGTGCGGGCTTTAAGGTAGTTAAAACTTAAAATTTGTATTATTTAGCCGAGAAAGTTTCGAGCATTGAACCATCGTAGAGGAATATTTACTATTGAAATCTTTACCATCAATGTAAAAATCATTTAACCAAAACCTAAGTTGCGAGTTATAAAGTTTTTTCCGTTTAGGTTTAAATATTGTTATATTTAAATGACATTTAGCAATTTTTTTCAGAAATCGAAAAGCTAAATTATTTAAATTAGATACAGCATAATACTGAAATCCTACATAATTTTCAAAATGACAAATTGCATTTGAGTTAAAGGCTATTTTATTATCTTTTAAAAAGTTTGTAATGTACAACATTTTTTTAGAATAAGAGAGTATTTTTCTTATTATTTGCCAATCACTTTTTGCCTGCCCTAATGGCGTAACTATTTTAGTAACTTTGTTAATATCCCCTTCAGTATTTATGTAAGTTCCCGAAGTTTCAAATAATACAGTATTAGGTAAATGTAAATGATTATTTAAGCTAAAACTTTTTTTTAATTGTGCAATTAATTTTGTATCCAAATTGCTACTTTGAGTTATTAATATTTTATTGTTGTGTTTATAATCTTGAAAAAAGTTAAGTAACTTCAAACTTAACAACTTTTTGATATTAGAAGTTGAAAATGAATTATTTACAAAATAAATTCCGGTAGAATTTTTAAAGTCCTTATATTCTATTGGTTTTAAATTATTTAAGTTTACGAACCCAACGTCGTTCAAAGTTGCATTTAGAAGATTCAATTGATTTTGACAATCAGATTGTGAAAACAAATTAATATGTTTAATTAAAAGTTCCAACATGCTTGTTAGACAAAAAGAGTCTTCTCGCTTGAATATTTCTGTATTAGAAATCAAAACAGGATTTAAAGAATTGACAAATTCTTGACAAAATAAGTTATTTCCTTCAATTAAAGACTTTAAAGTTTTTGTATTACTAGTAATGTTTGTGTTAGAGAATGTTAGATTCAATAAAGAACCTATCTGAATCACGTTAAAATTACCTTTTAAATATCTTGATCTAAGTTTCAAGTTTAGTTTAGATCCTTCATAGCGAGGGTTTATTCCTATTAATAAACAAGTATCCGACGTTACAATTCTAGAGTTACTTAAATTTGAATTTAATAAATAATTTTGTTCTAAATCAACGTTTAAGCTTTGCGATTCAGACTGTCTGAGCTTAAAAAACGAATATTTATGCGTTAAGACATTTAATAAATTTAGAACTTCCAAATTTGAATTTTTACCTAAACACATTGTTATTTGATGTGGTTGATAAAAATGCTTTAGTAAATGATTCTGAAAATAAAGCGTACAAAAAAATTCTTTAAATAATTTTTGCCACGATAAACTGATAAATAATTTTCTTTTATTATTGTTTAGCAAACTATAAATAATTTTTTCTGGAGAAAACATTCCATCAAATGAAAACCGAGTTTTATCAGAAATCCAATTTGTTTTATAAGTTATTTTATCATAACCTGGTAAAATTTTTATTATATGATTATTTTTAATGAATAACTGTGTAGAGGTTCCAAAGCCATCTGAAAAATCAATAGAAGTTACACTTTTTAATTCTCAACTTCTATTTATAAAAGGGTAAGGTTTTGACGTCAATGCTCCAACAGGACATAGATCAATAACATTGCCAGATAACTCAGACTGAAAAATTTTTTCAACATAAGTACCAATCTCGCTTTGCAGGCCTCTTCCAAACATTCCTATATCTTCTACCCCAGCAACTTCAGCGGCAAACCTAACACATCTCGTACAATGAATACATCTTGTCATCACTGTTTTTACAATAGGACCAATATTTTTGTCTAAGACAACCCGTTTGAAACTATAAAATCTTTTTTTTGTTAAACCAAAGAAAAGAGATTGATCCTGTAGGTCACACTCACCACCTTGGTCACATATCGGGCAATCTAAAGGGTGGTTTAGCAATAAAAATTCTAGAACGTTTTCACGAGCTTTTTTCACTAAAGAACTATTTGTATAAATAGCCCCATTTGCCAAACAAGACTTGGCATTCATTGCACAAGACACTATGGGTTTAGGTGAGTTTTCCAACTCGACAAGACACATACGGCAATTCCCTGAAATAGATAAATTTTTATGGTAGCAATAATGTGGTATATTCACTCCTAATGTTTCACAATAATCAATAAGGGGCGTATTTTGTTTTCAAAAGTCATTGTTTAAATTATTTTTAAACTCCAAATCATAATTAAATTTTATATTATTTATATGAAAGTATTTCAAAATTTAAGCAAATTGAATTTTACTTAAGGAAATGTAGCTTCAAATGGTTAAAGCGTCGACTTGTCACGTCGAAGATTGCTGGTTCAAATCCTGTCGTTTCCGTTTTTTATGTCTTAGCCTTTGACCTTTTTAATTATATCTATTCGAATAGTATTTTTTAATCTATAGTAGATGGTTAAAATCGCTAACCCTATTGCAGACTCTGCTGCAGCAATAGTCAATATAAATAAAACAAACACGTAACCTGTAATATCATCTAAATATATAGAAAAAATAACGAAGTTTAAGTTTATTGCCAACAACATAAGTTCAATTGACATTAATGTTATTAATATATTTTTTCTATTCAAAACAAGTCCCAATACTCCAATTAAAAACAAGGTTATAATAATATTTAAAATGTAATTTATGTTTAAAATTATCATATATATATTAGCAAAATTTGGGTACATTGGGGATTGAACCCAAGACCTGTGGATTAAAAGTCCAATGCTCTACCTACTGAGCTACATACCCATTTTTAATTCTTTTACCGCAAAAATATTATAATGCGAAAAGAATTAAGAATGCCATCATTAATGAGAAAAGTGCGATAGCTTCAGTTAAGGCAAAACCTAAAATAGCCAGTTTAAATAATTCATCTTTCAAAGAAGGATTTCGTGAAACTCCAATTACTAATGCACCAAAAACGGTACCAATTCCCACTCCAGCTCCTGCTAGCCCAATAGTTGCTAATCCAGCTCCTATAAATTTAGCTGCTTGTAATAACATGTAAATTACCAAATACATACATATGTAGATATATACTCCGGTGGCTTTAAAGCAGCTTTTAATGCTTAACTTTTAGATTTTAAAGATCCCATCAAATTTAATAAAATGAACTTTATTTTAAAAGGTTTAATGTCTTTGCAATTTATAATTTTACTATTTATATTATAACAAAATCATTGTTTTAACTGGTAATTTAGCACCTCCGGTTTTAAAGGCTGTAATTGCAACATTTTGAGGTATCCCGTAGACTTCAAATAAAATTGTGCCAGCATTAACTTTTGCACTTCAATGAGAGAAAGTACCTTTTCCTTTCCCCATTCTAGTTTCAGTAGGTTTTGCTGTAATAGGAACTGTAGGAAACACTCGTATCCATAACTTTCCTTTTCGACTTAATTTTCTGACAATAGCTTGTCGTGCCGCTTCAATTTGTCGAGATGAAACAGTGCCTGATTTAATAGCTTTTAACCCAACGCTTCCAAATTTCAATTTATTTGAACGAAAGTTGAATTTTGACAGTTTACCTTTTTGTATCTTCTTATATTTAGTTTTTTTAGGTTGTAGTAACATAAATCTTTTAATAACCATTTTCACACAGCCAAACTTTTATTCCAAAAGTACCATTAGATGTATAAGCAGTTGATTGGTGATAATCAATTTTAGAATTAAATGATTGAAGAGAAAATTTTCCAAAATGTATGCTACTAGTTTTTGCTCTTGGTGCTCTGTTAAATCTGCCTTTAATAACAATTTTTACGCCCGTAAGGCAAGAAGTGTCGGACTTGATTAATAGCATAATAGTTTGCTTCAAAAATCCCAAAAAATAATTATCTTTTCGAGAAATAGTCATTTGGTCCGTTCTTAATTGGTTAAGTCTAAATTGGTCACTTATAAATTCAGCTAATACCTTTGCTGATTTTCTTTTAGAAATGCTAACAAATAAAATATTTATTGCCTCTTTGAAGAAGGAATTTTTGACGAAATTTCTTAATTGTTTAAAAATTTGTTTCAAATTTTCAATTTGAGCGTGTGATAGTTGTTTGTAGCGGTTTAGATTGTGTAGTGTAACAGAAATATTAATTTTATTTTTAGTGTATGTTTCTAAACTTTTTAATAAGATTTCCTGAAATCCTTTCAAATCCATTGCTAAGTATGGCTTAAATTTGTTGAGTGGGCTATTTTTTTTATTTTTCATTTTTTGGAGGTTTTTTATCTTTAATTTTTTGTTTGAGCTAAGAGGTTTAAATTGTAGACTCTTTTTTCTAATTGTTTTTCAATTTTTTGTTTGTTTGTTCGACAGAGGAGGTTGAAAAGGTACTAAAAGTTTTTTTGAATACTTAGTTCCGTTTTTATTTATGACATAGAAAGTTTTCGTTGTAACATAACAAGAAACAAATATTTGTAACGAACTATCCGAATAAAATATTTTGCAGTTGTGAATTTTTATTTTATATAGTCCAAAAAATCGATTCAAATATTTTTGGATTTCTAACGTTTTATATAAATACAAAGAAGATTCTTCATTGTTTTTCTCAATATGTTTTAATTCTCAATTTTTCTTATTTATTCCTTGTCTAAAAATCCGTGCGTCTGTTTTTTGACCCATTTTTATCTATTTTTTTTTTTCTTATAGGAAAATTGCTTCCGTGTAGAAACAAATTCACCTAATTTATGACCAACCATTTCATCTATGACTTTTACAATTATAAATGCTTTTCCATTATAAACCCGTAATGTAAATCCAATAAATTTTGGTAATATTATAGAGTTCTTAGATATAGTTTTAATATTATTTTTAAAAACTAATTTAGAGTTTTTTACTTTTCTCAACAAGTTGTCTTCAATATACGGCCCTTTCCATTTAACTCTGTTCATTTTTTAATATTTTAATACTTTAGTTTTTTTTGCTTATTTATGTTGTAAAAGAAAAAACAAATATTTGATAAAAAGCTGTCAGAATATAAAATTTTGCAACTCTAAGTTTTTTAAATTAATATATCACACATAGCTATCTCCGCCAACTGCAAAATAGGTTTGGCTCAGTTGGTTGTAAATCGAAAAACGAGCTCTGCCATTTTATGAATAAAATAATAAACGACCGAATTTTAACATATTCTCGTATATTTCAATAATTATTTTGGTTGATAATTTTTAAATTTTAGATCTTTTCGGTTGCTTGTTTTACCATTTTTGGTAGGTTTGCCTCACGGCGTTACAGAAGATTGACCCCCAGAACTTTTTCCTTCCCCACCTCCATGAGGATGGTCTATAGGATTCATTGCTACTCCTCTAACTGTTGGCCGCTTGTTCAACCACCTATTACGACCAGCTTTGCCTATTGTATTAAAAAATGAAAACTCATTTGAGACAGTCCCAATTGTTGCTTGGCATGTAGGAGAAAGAAATTTATGCATACCAGAGCTTAAAACAACTCGACAGTATTTAGAAGTTTTTTCGATTAATTGTGCGTTAGTTCCTGCAGATCTAGTTAATTGCGCTTTTTTATTTTCTTTCAGTGAGATATTGTGAATGAAACCTCCTACAGGAATTTTCATTAATGTTAAAGAATGCCCAACTTTTATATCGGCACTAAAGCCTGATTTTACAATATTACCTATATTTAAATTTTTGGGAGCAATTATATAAAAATATTTAAAATTTAAAAAGTCATAAACAGAAGCTATAAAAGCTGTTCTACAAGGGTCGTACTCTAAACTAGTAACAATTCCTATTGAATCTTCCGTTCGTATAAAATCAATTTTTCTATATTTTTTTTTATGGCCACCACCTTTATGATATACAGTAATTTTTCCAGAATTATTTTTACCTGCTGTATTTTTCCTGCCCATAATTATACTTTTAATTAAAGGAACTTTATTTAATTTTTTTTTCGGTAAATTAATTAGTTTTTTTTGAGTTGATGAAGTAAACTTTCTTTTTATTAAGTTCATATAAATAAAAATTATTTCAAAAATTTATGCTTTTACTAAAAATAGCAAATAAGTCATTTTTTTCACATAACTTGATTACCCGTAATTACATGAAACATTTATTTCATACCATTGGGATTTTAGAGTTTGTAAAAGAAGAGACATTTTCATTTTACGTACGTTGACTGCTTTTATTTATTATCACAAATTTGTATAACCTTAAAATGAAAACAAATTATCTCATTTCATATATATATATTTCTTTTTTTAACAATCATAAATTAATTAGTTACGTTATAAATATTAACTTATCTTCAACAAATACTCTAATTAATATAAATAATATTAAGGGTAACCCAAAATTTTTTTATTCAGCAGGAATGTTTAATTTACAAAAAAAACAAAAAATTAGACAACCTAAAGCAATAATTATAATCTTGCGGGCTTTATTGTTAAAATCAAAAATTTTTAAAACAAAACCTGTCGCTGTGCATTTCAACAATTTATTTTTTAATTATCAATCATATATTTTTAAAAAATTAAAGCAAAAAATCTTCACAAAATTAGTCATAAGTTACAATTTTCGTTCACACAATGGATGCAGACTGAAGAAAAAGAAACGAATTAAAATTCGTACTCGAACTAGAAAATTATTGAAGGAATGACTGAGTGGTTGAAAGTGGCAGATTGTAAATCTGTTAAGTCTATCTTATCGTAGGTTCGAATCCTACTTCCTTCAACGAAATATAACGCAGTTTGGTAGCGTGCCTGTTTTGGGAACAGGAAGTCATGTGTTCGAATCACATTATTTCGATATGAGCAATGTTTTTTTGCTTTTAAATTTATAGTAAGGCATCTTTGTAAAAGTTTTCATAGAATTATGAAACCCGTGAAAATTTTCAAGATACGACATCTTTTTTAAACTTTTAATTTGTTCTTTAGAATAAACCTTATTGTTTAACCTAAAACCTAATAAACCAATTAATGGGCTAATATTTTCCAATTCTTTAAATGTGAGTTTGGTATTATTACTATTTAATATAATAATAGGACCATGTATTAACGTAATTACATTTTTAAATATCGAATTTTTTAAAGTGTTAATCATTAATTTATTAAGGATTCTGAAATATTTTATTTTATGACTAACTAAAACCTGCTCAATTTTGATTCAACTTTCATTATTTAAAGAAGTTCCGTGAAAAAAAAAAAAAAATTTTATTGTTTTAAAATAATATTTAATTCTGAAGTGTTTATACGTTTTCAAATTAAAATCCATTTGTTATTAATTAGGCTTAGTAGGACTTGAACCTACGACAAAACCGTTATGAGCGGTACGTTCTACCTCTAAACTATAAGCCTAAAGCAGGGAAAAAGCTAATTTTTGATATTATGAGAAATATAAGCACAAGTCAACTTATTGTTGTTTTTTTTATAGGAATTTTGTTATTTAGCGATTTTTCAAAGATAATAAAAAATTTACGTGGCCTAATTAAAAAAAACAAAATTTATAAAAATATGAAAAAAAAATAAATTCAGGAAAAAAGGGATTTGAACCCTTGACCTTTGGTTTTGGAAACCACTGCTCTACCAACTGAACTATTTTCCTAGAAAATTTATGATTTATAAATACTTATTAGAAATTAAATACCGTATTTTCTTTTCTTTTATTGCTTGAAGTTTTATTATGATAAACTGTTATTACTTTAAAGAAACCTTACTGTATGTTTTTATGAGATTTAGTTTAAAGCCCGATAACAACAACTTGTTGTATTTCTTAACGACTGATGTAGCCGAAGTTTTTATTGCTTATATACATTTATCATCTTATGTAGCGAATCAAATAACGATAATCTTTATATATTGTCAAATTTTTTGTTTTTTATCGACAGGGTTACATATATTTGAATATACTTATCTAAAAACTATTCTAGCAACTACGATAGTTTGTTGGGTAATGTTTGTTTTTGTATTAAATGGTTTTATTTTTCCAACTAGCTGAGATTTTTTTTTGAAGTTTCAAGAATACTTGTCTTCTCAAAATTTAGCGTTTTATTTTGAAGCGAAACTAAATGAATATTTAATTTTTTATAAATCTATATACTATTTGTGTAATTTGATTTACCAAACAGCAGTTTTATTTTTTATTTTTTTAGACCTATTCAAAAGTAATTTATTAATTGTTAAAAAACTTAGAAAAATTTTTTATTTTTTTTTCTTTCTTTTTTCAACATTTTTAACGCCTCCAGAAGTTATATATCAATTAATAATTAGTATTTGTATAATAATTATTTATGAATTAATTACCATTCATATGGTTTTAAAAACTGAACTTGCTAATTTTATGTAGGCAACCAATTAAAACTGATTAGAATACCTACTGAAAACAACAAGTAGCCTAATGCCAACGGAAGAAAACTTTTTCAACCTATATACATTAATTGGTCATATCTATATCTTGGCAAAGTGGCTCGTGTGACTATGAAAAATATTACACCCAAAGCAATTTTTAAACTAAACCACAAACTACCGGGAAAAAAAGTGAAAGGAAGTAAATTAATCGTAGGCAACCAACCACCTAAAAATAAAATAGAAACGAAAGCACTCATTAAAAGCATATTAGCATATTCTCCTAAAAAAAATAAAGCAAAAGTCATTGCTGAATACTCAACGTTATATCCAGAAACTAATTCAGCCTCAGCTTCAGGTAAGTCAAAAGGATGACGATTTGTTTCGGCAAGCATTGAAACACAAAATATAATAAACATAGGTAACAAAGGTATTATAAACCAAACATTATTTTGAGCTACTACGATAGAACTTAAATTAAAAGAACCAGCGCAGACACACACATTAATTATAATAAACCCTATAGAAACTTCATAAGAAATCATTTGAGCTGCAGAACGTAATGCGCCTAAAAACGGGTACTTCGAGTTACTAGATCAGCCAGCCATTATTATGCCATACACGCTTAGTGAAGACGTTGCAAATAAATACAAAACACCCACATTTAAATCTGACAATACTATTTGTTCTGATAAAGGTAAAACAGCTCAACCAATTAAACTTAAAATAAAAGTTAACATAGGAGCAATTAAAAATATAATAATATTAGAATTACTAGGGAAAATGGTTTCTTTTACAAATAGTTTTAATCCATCTGCTAATGGCTGTAATAAACCTAAAAAACCAATAACATTTGGACCTTTTCTTCTTTGTATAATACCCATAATTTTTCTTTCAGCTATAGTAAAATATGCAACAGAAATTAGTAAAGGAACAACAATAGCAAGAATTTTTAGTACAGTACAAATTATTAATACAATCATTTTTAATTTAAATAATAAAACATATTAGCTACAAGATAAGGTAGGATTCGAACCCACGGTATTTTTAAATACAATAGTTTTCAAAACTAACGCCTTAAACCACTCGACCACTTATCCCGAAGAAGCAAAAGAAGGGATTTGAACCCTCATCCATAATCTTGGCAAGATTACACTCTACCAAATTGAGTTACTTTTGCCATAATAATATTGAATCTATATGAAAAATTTAATAGACTTAAGTAAAAAAAAAAGTTCTTTTTGAGATTTAGAGTTCGTAAGTAATGTGATGTCTAATCGTGGTATATCTTTAAAAAATTGAAATTGGTTTTCTAGTTCTGCAAATAATAAAGGACTTTTTATCTGAAACGATATAGATTTAATTAATTTTAAATCTCACTGAAATCGTGATGTTTGAGACTGCTTAACTTTTGAAAAGATAGAAGTTATCAATTTCAAATAAAAAAAGTACATAGTACTTTTTTTTAAAACTATTTTACAGCCTACGGGATTTCCTTTCTTAATTTTCAAAAATACATTTAAATGTTTAGATTTTGTTATTTTACCTTTTTTAGATGAAATAAATTCCAAAGCCAATATACTAGATACAAAATATTTGAAATTCGATTTTTGGTAACCAAAGTTTAATATTATTTTCTTTAATTTAGGAATTTTTATTAAATTTCGATAAAAAAATGTATTAATCAAATCATATCTTATGATTTTGTAAAAATATGTTTCAAAAAAAAACATTTTAGTTTTTTTATATAAATCCTGAAGAAAGGGTTGCAAACTTGATTTTCTTTCTTTTTTTCAAAATTTTGGGCATAGGCCCTATGATACGAGATGCAATCGGTTTCCCTTGTTTGTTTATTAAGCTAACGGCATTCGATCGGAAAAAAATTATAGTACCATCTTTTTTTGCTATTTTGTTTTTAGTTCTAATAATAACAGCTTTATGAACTTCACCTTTCTGTACTTTTGATGTTAGTCGGGCTTTATTACGAAGCTTTTGTACTGATACTATTATCGTGTCACCAAGAATAGCAAAACGTCTGTTAAAACCGTTTAAAACTTTAATACATTTTACAGTTTTAGCACCTGAATTGTCTGTTACTCTCAAAATTGTTTGTTGTTGAATCATCTTTTTGCGTTTATAGCTTAATTGGATAGAGCGTTGGATTTCGGTCCCAAAGGTTATAGGTTCGACTCCTATTAAACGTATTTCATTAGTACTGCTTAAAATCATCTATAATAAAAATATTTTTTTTTTAAAAAAGCATACTCATATAAATGTCTTTTTTTATTTGTACTCACGCCTGAATTATTAGCTATAGCTAGTAATTCAGTTGCAAGTTTTTTATACATTTTTATTTCATTTTTATTCTTTGTTTTATTTAAAAAAGATTTTAAAGCTAATGAGATTCTATTTTTGTTATTTATTATATAAGGAAATTCTTTTACTTGCGAACGTCTTTTTTTCTGTTTTAATTGTTTCACTTTGAGTAAAGGTGATATAGTAACAAGTGCCCGGTTAATCAACTTTTTATGGTCTTTAACAAATGATTTGTCAAAAAATTTGATACTTTTTAATCAAATTTTTTCAGAAATGGTACTTTTACCGTTTAATAATAACTGATTAATTATTTTTTTATTCATGATTTATGATTTATTTATTTTCTTAGTGCCATATTTGGAACGGGACGTTCTTCTTCCTTTTAGCCCACTAAAATCAAGTTTCCCTCGAACTAAGTGGTATTTGATACCAGGTAGATCTTTTACTCGACCACCTCTTATTATAACTGTTGAATACTCTTGTAATTTATGACCTTCGCCAGGAATATAAGCCATTATTTTTTTATTATTAGTTAATCGTAATTTAACTAATTTTCTTAATGCTGAATTAGGTTTTTTTGGAGTTCTTAAAAAAATTTTAGTGCACACTCCTTTTTTTTGTGGACAGTTATCTAATGCAGGTACTTTATTTCGTACTTGTTTTTTTTTTCTTTTGCTACGACATAATTGGTTTATAGTAGGCATTTGTTTAACTAATTTTACCAAAAAAGGGATTTGAACCCTTACTCTTTTATAAAAAGAACTAGAACCTAAACCTAGTATGTCTACCAATTTCATCATTTTGGCTTTTGTTATATGAATACTCGTTATCGGACTTGAACCGATACTTTTTATATAAAAATCAGATTTTAAGTCTGACGTGTCTACCAATTTCACCAAACGAGCTCTTAGTATATATTCCACAATTTGATATTTTAACACTAGGTGCACAAGTATTCGGACTTTTATTTACTCTAGCTTTTTTTTATTATTTTAATATTAGCCTTGTTATCCCAAGTTTTATAGAAGTGAAAAAATTTAGAACTAAAAAATTAATAAAAAATATGAGCTCTATTTCAACGATGAGTTTAGAACTAATAAATAATAAAAAACTATTTATTAATAGCTACAAATGATTTATGCAATAACTTTAGAAGGAAAAGGGGATATAACTCAATTGGTAGAGTATATGCTTTGCAAGCATAAAGTTATCGGTTCGATTCCGATTATTTCCAAATTAATATCGCAATATGTTTTAATTTGATTATAAATTCTCTTCAGGTTGGATTTGAACCAACGGCCTAGTGGTTAACAGCCACTCGCTCTACCTTTGAGCTACTGAAGACAATAAAACTTGTAACAAATAGCTTGTTTGAGGGAAAGTTGACTTTATCGAAACAAAACGACTTCGGATGTGAGTTTAAAAAACAAAGTAATTAAAAAAGATATAACTTAAAAACGTTTTAAATAACAACTAAATAAAATTTTTTAATGAAGAAATTCATACCATATATTTTTTTATCTTTCATAAAATTTTATGAAAGAATTGAAATCAATTCAAAAAGGGTAATAAATTAAACAGTTGGTATAGTTAATATCTTCTATTACTAAGATTTGAAGCGTTTTGTAATTTATGTAGAAATGTTTTGGAGGTATGGGTCAAATCTTTGACTTTCAAATATTAGAGAGAACGAATTCAAAAATGTCTCTATCCAATGTTATTAAATCTCCCTTTTTCAATAGATAAGAATTGTATTGAACAATTTTATTGTTAACATAGATCTTTTTGTGTGAAATTAATTGTCTTGCATTCTTAAAACTATAAGAAAAATGTGTTCGGTATAATGCGGTATCTAATCTAGTTTCTAGTTTTTTAATGAACAAAATCGTAGCATGCGTATCTAAGCTTTTAAATTCTTTCAATGTTGATTTAACTAACTTTTTCAAACAACTCTTTCTCAATTTGCCGTAAAAAAAGCTTAATCTTTGCTTGTTTTGCAGGTTATATTTAAATTTTCTACTAAAAAAATTTTTAAAATTAAATAAAAAGTATGAAATAGGATCAAAAAATTTTTTTTTCCTAAATTTTGAGATTAAACGTTGAAACTTTTGTCATTTTTTTTTTCTAAACTTCATAAGTTTGTCCCTATCCTGAATATTTTTTCTCAACGGCAAAAATTTCTTATATAATGGCTTATTACGCCGTTTTTTTGTAAAATGCATAAATATTTTTGTATGGTCTGGGATTATTGTGACTTGGCAAATATTCGTTTTCTAATGAGATTTTATTTTAGCTGTTGGCAAAAGCTTAAGGCTTTTTGAAAATCCTACTAATTCATGATTTCTCTATCAGACCAATCACATATTGGTTTTGATTTTTTTCAAGCATTTCTGCTTAACTCTATAGCCTGCAAAGCGCTGTTTTTTTGCTCATAAATTGAGTAATTTCCGATTTCAGTTAGTTTTACTTAATTATTTACCAAATTGTTTATTTTTTGATTTTTTGCGGTTGTGTTAATAATATGAAACAATATACCAGAGGGAATTTTAGAATCGGTTGCGTCACCGGGGTCTGCGCAAGCAACTAACGCACCTGCAAAATTTAGTACTGCACTAAAGAGTGCACCTAAAGCAATGATGGGAAAATGAAAGACATAGCTTTTTTTCAGAGTAACCCACAGCGGCCTTTTCTTTTAATTTGGGCATTATGTATTTGTCGTATGGTGTTGTTCGTAGGTTATATAAAAAATAAGTTAAAACTAGTATCTATCGGAACTGGTGTAAGTACAGTCTCACTATCGCATAAAACTTTTTCAAATAATTTATTATGTATAAGAAAGTAGACAGATATACTGCAGGCACTAAGCATAAATGTAAAGAACAAAGTGCTGTCACTGAATGTGTTCGTTTTCATTGCTAAGTTGTAATTTATATTTAAAATTGTCATGCGTATATTAGATTTGAAAAAAGCATAAATTTATATTGGGTTCACATTAATTTGATTTAAAGAATTTTTTTCTTTTTAACAAAACAGCCTTAAAAGGCATAAATGGCGCCTGTCTTAACTTTTTTCTTTTTTTTAACGGGGTCTTTTTTAATAATGAATAGAATAGAAAAAAAAAAGTTAATTTTATATTTCTTTCGATAAAGTTAAAACTTCCTAACGTCTTATACGCGATCTTGAAAGTGTTTAAAAAATTTCAATTAAAAGATAAAATGGGAATTCCAGCTTTGTAAAACTCATTAATCATATTGATTTCAATTTTTTGATTAAAAATAACGACCAAATGAGGTTTTGTTTTAACTGTTAACAAAAGCTTAAGGCTTTTTGAAAAATTCTGTGATTGTATCAATCTTAAATAAGTTAAGATTGAAAAACGATTTCTAAAAATCCCACTAATTCATGATTTCTCCGATATGAAATCATGGTTTGTAAAATGTATGAGTTTCATTTGTTTCATTTTGGAAACAACAGGAAAACCTATAAATAGAATTTTAAACTGACATACATGATATTCGAAAATAATTTTTAGTACTTGTTTTAAATAAGCTTCTATTTGCTCTAATATGTTATTTGAAAAATTAGTAGTATCAAAAAAAGGTTTGTTTGAGTATATTTGTAATTTTAATAAATTATATTTAAATAATTTATAATTTCGATTTCTAACTTTGCCAGCTTTCATTTCTAAACTTTTTTACCTTCTTTTAATGTTATTTTTTCTGTCGTGTATAGTATACCTTTCCCTTTATAAGGCTCAGGAATTTTATATGATCTGATTAAAGCAGCAATCTGTGTTACAAATAAATAAGAATATCCTAAAATAAAAAGTTTATTAGCTTTTGAGCAAAAAATTTTTAAATTTTTTGGAATCTTAAAATAGATGAAATGACTGTACCCTAGTTTAAAATGTAATAAATCCATACCCAATACTTTTAAAGTAGATACACGAAAACCTACACCAATAAGGTTAAGTTTTTTACAAAAAAGAAGTGAAATATCTAAAAGCATTTGCTTTAATAAACTCACTTGAGTTCCTTGTACAGCCTTTAACTTTTTTTTTTCATTGTTTGAAGTATTAAAAAAAGGGTCTCGAGTTATTTTAATTATTCTTTTTTTTTTTTCAATAATTAATTTGGTTTTTAATGTTAATGCTTTCTGAGCAAAAGAATTTGCAAAAATGATAATATGATTAGTATCACAATAGTACATTGATATGTTTTTTGGGATTTTAATAATATGCCTTTTCGTAATAGAATTCATTTTTATCTAATTATAAATAAAGGCTTGCCTCCTGTTTGAGTTTTTTTGCATTCATGAGCTGTCATTAAACCTCTCGAGGTGGTTAGTATAATAAGACTTTTTTTTGAGTCAAGTTTCCATAATTGTGATACTGAATAGTATATGTGACGACTAGGTTTAACAATAAATTTTATCGAATTTATCACTGGATCTCCATTTTTATATTTCAAAAAGATCTTTAATAAATTTGAATCTGAGTTATCAATTTTATACCCTAAAATAAAGCCTTCATCTCAAAGAATATTTAAGAAAGTAATAGTTAACTTTGTTTTTGGTTGACACATACAGTTTCTTTGAGAAATTTGACTGTTTTTTAAATTAGTAGATATATTTCATAAAGTATTTTTCATAAAAAAGTTTTAATATGTTTAGAGACAGGTTTGAACTGCCGACACAAGGATTTTCAGTCCTTTGCTCTACCTACTGAGCTATCTAAACTTCTAAAAAGATTTCTTATTAAAACCTCACCATGTATATCTAATAGCTTTAAAGAGGTCTGTACTGTAGTATTTGATAAAACTTTTCTTTTTTTTCTATGATTTACGTGCTCTTTTTTTTTAAAAAACATATTCTCACGAAAATAAAGTTTTGTTTTCTTTAAAAACTTCAGTTTAAACTTATCATAATCGATTTTATTTAACGGAATATACTTAAATGGCTTATTATAGACTCAAAACTCAATTTCTATATTAATGTCCGAGAACAATGTTGTTTTAACTATTTTTCAAATTGTCAAAAATTTAGTCATTTGAGATGTGTGAATTTTCAATCTTTTATTATGTACAGAATATTCGAATTGTTCTTGAGATTTCTTATTAACATGAGGTGATTGTAACGTAGAAAAAAAAGAGAATTTTTTATTTTGTTGCGATTGTATAGTATGATACTTTAGTTTAAACGTTTTATTTATTTTAAGTTTGTAAAAAAATTTTAAAAAATTTGTTAATGAATTCAAATTTTTTGAGTGAATAGATAGAATAATAAACATAAACTTTATAATTTTTTCAAGATATAATTGTGTATTTGCGCCAATTATATTTTAACTGGTACTCAATAAAAATCAAATTAAAATTGAAAATATCTAATGAAATTTGGATGCTGTTTTAGCATTAGTATGAGTACGCTGACCTCTTACGGGTAAACCGCGTAATTTACGAATTCCTTTATATGCCTTAATTTGAACTAATTTTTTTGCTACCATAATTTTTGATTTTTTCAAGTTGCTATTTATCAATAAGTTTGAATTTTCTATATATTTAATTAATTTTACAATTTGATCAGTCGTTAACTTAGATAATTTACAATTGTAAGATAAACCAAGCTTTTTACAAATTAAAAGAGATTGAAATTGGCCAATACCAAAAACTTTTGTTAACGAAAAATAAATCGACTTGTTTTCTAATAGTTCTGTTTCTAAAATATATACCATTTATAGACTGCAAATATGTGTAATTTCAACTAACATATTAACACTCATATGCATTGAATTTAGAAAAATTTCTGGATAAAGTCCAATAGCAATGGTCCCAGAAATCAACGGTAAAAATATATACGCTTCTCGCTTATTGATGTCAATGTAATCTTTTAAATACTGAACCTTTAAATTACCGTAAGAAATCCGGTTGAACAACCATAACGAGTAACAACCACCAATAATCATACCAGTAGCGCTAATAAGAGTAGCACTCGTGTTGGCTTTAAAAGAACCGGCGAATATTAAAAATTCACCTACAAAACTTCCTGTACCAGGCAACCCAATGTTTGACATTGTAAAAAATAAAAAGATGAAGGTATATAACGGCATCGTATGTACCAGACCTCCGTAATATTTAACCATTCGAGTATGATGTCTTTCATAAACTATCCCAATAATTAAAAATAAAGCACTTGCAACAAAACCATGGCTCAAACTTTGTAAAATTGCCCCTTCTAAACCAATCGTATTAAAACTGAAAAGACCTACCATTACAAGGTTCATATGCGCTACGGAAGTATAAGCAATAATTCGTTTAAAATCTGTTTGACGAATTGCAGTAAAAGACGTATACATAATACCAACAATCGAAAATAAATACACAATTGGTGCAAAATAAAAAGATGCTTCTGGAAACAATGGGAATGAAAATCGGAGAAAACCGTAAGTTCCTAATTTTAACAAAATCCCAGCTAAAATAACAGAACCGGCAGTTGGTGCCTCAACATGCGCTTCTGGCAACCATAAATGAACTGGGACCATAGGAACTTTAGTCGCGAAAGAACCGAAAAAAGAAAATCATAAAAATTTTTGCTCGGTCTTAGAAAAAATAAAAGTTAATAAAACTTCATAATCGGTAGTTCCTATTTGATAGTAAATATATAGGATAGACAATAACATTAGAACAGAGCCTAGTAAAGTATATAGAAAAAAAAAATAAGCAGCCCTAATTTTTCTTTCTCTAGAACCCCAAACACCAACAATCAAATACATTGGTATCAATACACTTTCAAAAAAAATATAAAACAACAATAAATCTAAAATAGAAAAAACTCCAATTAGAAAAAATTCCATAACTAAAAAAGCAATTAGAAATTCTTTTATATTCGTTTTAACACTAGTTCAACTTATCAATATACATAAAAAAACTAACAAAGTAGTCAAAAGAATAAAAAAAAGTGAAATACCATCAATTCCTAGGGTGAAATTTAAATTTAGGAAGGGAATCCACAATAGTTTGCTTACGAATTGGAAAGAACTAATAGATTTATTAAAAAAAACCCATAAGAATAAAGAAGTTACATATAAAAAACAGGATACGTTTAAAGCTGTAAATTTTAATAATGAATGGTTTGAAGCAGGCACAAATAACAATAATAAAGTGCCAGTTAAAGGTAATATTATAATAAAAACTAGTAAACTTGACACATCTAATAATAAAAAGTCTAACATTAACACTTTATAGGACTTGAACCTATGTCCATCAGCTTAGAAGGCTATTGCTCTATCCAACTGAGCTAAAAGTGCTAAGAATAAAGGCTAAAATCGGACTTGAACCGATATTAAAAGATTTGCAATCTAATACATTAACCAAATTATGTTATTCAGCCTATTGAAGTTTTTTTAAATTAAATAGCCTTAAGCCTTGAGAACTGTAAAATGACAACATTTTCGTAATTAACTATAAAATTATTAATATTTCAATTGAAACTACAAATGTAATCGTTGGTAATAGAGGTGAAAGATCTGCCATAAATACTAAAACATAACTCAAAAATAAAGCTAAGACATTGTTAAATTTACTTAATGAGTTTATAACTCCTAAATTTTGATTTTGTTTTTTTGTATATTTATATGTTAACTGTTAACTGTAGCACTAAAAAAGTCTTTAACTTTTTTTTATCCCAAACCCTAAAAGAACCGACAATATAGCTATAATAACAGCATAATAGCATTATTTAATTACATGTTCGAAAAGATTTGGAGTAAAAAATTCGAATAAAGAAAATAGAAAACTTACAAAAATAAACATTAAAACAAATCGAATTAAACTTTTATTTTAAAAACCAAAACGAATTTCTGATTTAATAAGCATGCAGTGCTAACTAATCGATATATTAGTTACCTCGTTTCTTAGAACCCTCACTATTGCTGGGCCTTTTTTTAATCAAAAATCTCCCAAGTGAGAGAGTTAATCTAACCATCTTTAATAAGATCTTGTTTTTTACCTGAAGGTACTTTTATAGTCGAGTTTTCTCCAACAGGCGGTAGTTATACACAATAAAAGACTGACTACCGTCGTAGAATTTAGTACTGCTACAGTCTTTGAAATAATTTAAACCGTGAAAAGTATGATACCTTCTATAATAATATTTGCAAAATTAGTTAAATAAGTTTGCCGAAGTACTGAACTATCACATTATGTGTTATAAAATTCATTTTTTTGTTAATCTAGGAAATTAAAATTTGATAACAAATAAAAATTATACCTCATAAATGCTGCTTATTACAATAAATAATAAGGAAAATTGATGCTGACATTACAGAGATGGGTCCATGTGCCGTTCCATTGGCTTAAAAATCCGACAACAAGGCTGACTAAAATTACAGTATCAGTTATTTCTTGGTAGCTCACCAACAATACTGCACTAGCGCAGGCATTAAAACCATAAATATGGATCCTACTACGCATAAACTATGTTTGCGGGCCTATTGTTGTATTTTTAACAATTGCAAAACTCAAATTCTATCTCATAGATAAATCATTTTAATACCAATTGCAAAAGGATGGGTGGTAATAAAATAGCAACAAATAAAAAGAATAAAATAACAAATCTTCAAGAAGAAAGTGAGTGAAATCCATTGTAATTTAGTTTTTACCAAAAAAGAATTTTTGGTATGAGGATTAAAGCATTACCATAGTTAACAGTAAAATTATCTTGTGTGAAATTAGATATACTAATGTTGGGTTTATAAATAAAAAAAGTAAAAAATAAAATAAACAAACTATTAATATTGAAATATTAGACTTAATGGGATAATACAATTTCCCTGCTACAGAACTTTCGAAGTACATAATTTTGACTATTCGAATATAATAAAAAGTAGAAATTACACTACATAAAATACTAATTATTGCAACGAAATACATAGATGCTTCAATTGATACTAAAAAAATCCCCATTTTAACTAAAAACCCAATCATTGGTGGAAGACCTGCTATAGATAATAAGACAGTACTAAAAAATAAAGCTAAAATATTGTTAGACTTACTTAACGAATTTAAATCTGCTAAATCTTTATTTTGTTTTTTTGTGTATTTGTATTTTAGTTGTAGTACTAAAAATATAGACCAAATACACAAACTCGCAACCATATATAAAAAAATGTAACAAAATAATATTTGCATTCCTTCAAAAGTTCCTGTACTAAAAGCAATTAATGTATAGCCCATATGGCTTATTGAGCTGTACGCTAAAAGACTTTTTAACTTTTTTTGTTCTAAACCTCCAAAAGAGCCAACAATTATTGTCAGTACAGCTATGATAACAATATAATAACGTCATTTACTTACATGCTCAAAAAAACTTGAATAAAAGATTCGAATAAATAAAACAAAAATTGCTAGTTTAGGGACTACTGCAAAAAAAAAGGTTGAACTAGAAGGAGATCCTTCGTAAACATCAATAGATCATAAATGAAAAGGAGCAACTGCTAATTTAAATAAAAGACTTACAAAAATAAACACTAAAGCAAATTGAATTAAACTCCCATCTAAAAAAACATGTTTAACAAAAGTATAATTATCAAATCCATATACACTTTCCGGTTCTAGGTGTATCAAAAAAAATAAATTCTTTAAATCTTCAAAATTGGTAGTACCACTAACTCCGTATAAAATAGACGACCCAAACAAAAACAGACTAGATGAAAAAGCACCTAAAATAAAGTATTTTAATCCAGCATCTACAGAGAAAGCTGAGTCTTTTTTCATAGCTGCCATGATATAAAAAGATAAACTTTGTAATTCAATCGATAAATACGCAGTAATTAAATCGTTTGCAGAACATATGAAAAAAATACCTAACAAAGCAAATAAAATTAAAATGCTGTATTCAAAATAATTAATCTTTTGTATACCTATATACCGTTGGATCATTAAAAAACAAAAGATTGACATTATGGCTATCCAAACTTTAGAAGAAAAACTTAAATAATCAATGGTAATAGTGCTGTTAAAAATTTGAAAATCATTATATTCAACAACATTATTTATCAATAAAAGACAAAATAGACTAACGATTAAAACACTTAAATATAAAACAGAGTTCTGAATTAATAAATATTTAGTATTAACTGATATAAAAGTTCCGTGAATGATCAAATAAATTATAGAAATACCTAAAAAAATTTCAGGTAATAGCTGTATTTCTTTAAATATTAACATTTATATATTGTAGCAAAAAGAAAAAGAGTTAAAATAAGTTAATTTGTATTCATATTTTCGGCCCTTCCCATTCTAGGATCGGGTTGCCCAGGCCTTTGCTGTGAAGATTAAATATGGATAATAACAGTCTCCATTAGTCTCTGCGAGAATGACAAAAACTATAAATAAAAAGTTTTTAATAACAGTATATTCATTATGAAACAACGAATCATTTTGGTGACAATTATTTATTAAAAAGAAAAGAAGGAACCAAATCGTTTATAGTTTAATTTTTTACCGAGAAGATTTTTTTAATACGGGAGTTTTACCAAACCTTGCCAACCATAAAAAACTTAATATTAAAAAGTTTTTAAAAATTCGAGTACATAAAACAAAAATCCCCAGTCTATGGACTGCTACAAAAAAGATATTGAACTAGAAGGAAACATTCTGTCATAAACACCAAGAGGTTTAAAATGAGAGGAAACAACTCCCAGTTAAAGAAAAGACTATAATTAGAACAGATCAATTTTTTACTTGCATAACAAAAATCGTGCAAATGTAATAGAAAAAGATAAATGCCAAAGGTAAGATTCGAACTTACAACCTCTAGAACATGAGCCTAGCGAGCTAACCTATTGCTCTTCCTTGACAATAGAATCAAACAAAGTATGAATAATAAATATCAGTTAAATCCAAATTAAGCGCATTATCTTATAAAAATCATATTTTTATTGATACAAAAAGTTTGCAAGTAGTCAATACAAACGCTCTTGAAATAAAATCGAAAAAAGAGACAAAACATTTTTATGTGACTTATGGTACAGTTAGGTAAATAAAACAGAACTATAAGTACGGGAAAGCTGCTTAAAAGTAACTTGGTTTTTGGTAGTTTCAACGCATCTAACCAAAACTAACGTTACTGGTCCTATTGTTGCTAATAATAGGATATTGCCAGAAAGTAAAAACTGTATAACATAATCGGTATACAATAAATGACCAATCGATATAATTTCAGTAAAATAATCTAATTTGTTGAACCAGTCTGAATAGTGATTGGATAAAAAACTAGTGCTATACGGATTAGTCGATTCAAAAGTACCAGGGACTACTATCAAAATTTCAATTAGAAAAACAATACCTAAAAAACTCCCGAACGGAAAATATTTCAAAGAATCTTTTGCTAAATGAACTGTTTTTATATCTAACATCATTACCACAAACAAAAATAAAACAGCAATAGCACCTACATAAATTATGATAAAAATTAATGAAATATATTCACACTCTAATAAAAATAAAATACTAGATGAAGAGACGAAACTTAATACTAAAAACAAAACAGAATATATTGAATTTTGGCTAAGAATAATCATTAAAGAGCTTGTGAGCAATACGCAAGAAAAAAAATAAAAAAATAAATTAACTATCATAAAGTTTAAATAATGAAAAAGGGATTTGAACCCCCCAACATTTGGATTATAGTTCCAACGTTCTGACCGACTGTGCTTGTTTTTGTACAACTACCTTATTGCAAATTCATCCAAATTGCTGTTTGCATATAACGGGTGGTATGTACAAGAAGCCAAAACACGTACCCATTGCAACATTCTAATTTGCTGTTTTAAGTAACCGCACCCTCACGTAAACAGGTTGCAGCTTACAACCCGAACTAATAACATTCTTGAAAAGAGGAGTTGTATATGTTTTATAAGGGGGAAACCAAGAATCTTACAACATGATCTAATGACAGCCGAGTCGGCGCAATACTTGTACTAAGAATCCACTAATTCTTTAATTAATAACAAAGAATTCGTGTCAATTTGAATTTTTGCTAAATATGACAAGGATTATGTAACGTTTTACGCAGGTTACCGTGCTAAATCACATGATCTCTGCCGCTCATTATAAAGTTTTGGCAATTTCTTCGGGTTCAAATCTTGCGGCCGCACTCTTCAAGCGAAATATTTATAGTATTAACTTAAAAAATCTAAAAATAATTATTTTAAAATTTACAGATCGAACACAGAAAAAAGAACAGATTAACAATTGTAGAATTTAAAAAATTAAATAATGAAAGAGGGATTTGAACCCCCGGCATTTGGATTATGATTCCAACGTTCTGACCGACTAAACTATTTCATTTGTTCCAGCTACACGTTCCCGTACAGCTACCTTGTTACGACTTCATCCAAATTGCTAATTTTTCAATGAACTAACTTTTTTATTTTTCAAAAAAAATAAAAAGAGAGTTTAATCTTCAAGTAAAGCTAGCTTTCTGCATGTGACGGGCGGTGTGTACAAAGCCAAGGTACGTATTCACCGCAACGTTCTGATTTGCGATTACTTGTGATTCCACCTTCATGTAAACGAGTTGCAGTTTACAATTCGAACTAAGAAAATTTTTAAAGATTAACTAAAAGTTTTTGTTTTTGTTACTTTTTGTCATTTTCATTGTAGCACGTGTGTAGCCCAACCCATAAGGGCCACAGTGACTTGACTTAATTCTCACCTTCCTTTGAAATTTTATTTTCGGCTTCACAGTCTTTTTAAAGCACAACCTTTAATATTTAGGACTACCATTGTTATAAATATTAAAGGTTGAAAGTAGATTCTTAAAAATAAGAGTTGCGCTCGTTAAAAGGAATGAACCAAACATCTTACGACACGAGCTGACGACAGTCGTGCAACACCTGTAGTGAAAATTAATTAATTTGTTAATTAATAATAAAAAAATTCGTATCAACTCAAATTTTTCTTCAATATGTCAAGGGTTGGTAAGGTTTTGCGCGGATTATCGCATTAAACCACATGCTCCACCACTCGTTGTAGGCTCCCGTCAATTCCTTTGAGTTCCAATCTTGCG
>BS_KBA_SWE02_21mDRAFT_10000083_pt1 | contig 30108 bp, 27 predicted proteins | sample BalSeasSWE02_21m_FD_9196 | JGI IMG/M metagenome (IMG submission 9196)
CTGGTTAAGTGTTTGGATATAGATTTAGCTGAAAGAGATGGTGAAGACCATTCATTTTATGCACAATTCAATAAAATTCAACAAATTAAAAACGTTGTGGTTGCATTTGATAATCAACTCCCAATCGCCTGTGGCGCTATTAAAAAGTTTGATTCAACTACTTTTGAAATAAAAAGAATGTACACTATTCCATCGTATAGAGGAAAAGGTATTGCTGCAAAAATTCTTTCTGAACTTGAAAAATGGGCAACAGAATTAGGGTATAAAAAATGTGTTTTAGAAACAGGTAAAAAACAACCCGAAGCACTTCATTTGTATAAAAAATGTGGCTACGTTACAATTAATAATTACGGACAGTACGCAGGAATTGAAAATAGCATCTGTTTTGAAAAGAAATTGAAATTATGAATTGGATATTACTTATTATTGCTGGGCTTTTTGAGGTTGGATTTGCATTTTGCTTAGGAAAAGCAAAAGAAGCTACAGGAAACATAGCTAATTATTGGTATTTGGGATTTTTAGTTTGTCTTACTATTAGTATGTATTTACTAGTGAAGGCAACACAAGAATTACCCATTGGAACTGCTTATGCTGTTTGGACGGGAATTGGAGCTGTTGGCACAGTACTTATAGGTATTTTCATTTTTAAAGAGCCTGCAGATTTTTGGAGACTTTTCTTTATTTCAACACTTATAATTTCTATAATTGGACTAAAAATAGTTACGCAATAAAATTGAAAATATTTGAAAAAATATATATATAAAACTAATCTTTTTAGTTTATTTTTGTTTCAAATTATTTTAAAAAAATAGTTCAATCTTATAAAAATTTAAAAATTAACAATTAAACCTATTATGAAAACACCTAAATTTTATTTACTTACATTTTTTGTACTTACGCTTTTGTCAATCAACATTTACAGTCAGGAAGTATTACCTACAAAGGAAGCAATGGAATTACAAACAATGCAAGGAACTGTTACTGCAATAAATCCTGAAACTCGTGAAATTACACTTATGGGATCTCAGGGAGACCTTACTACTATTACTGCTGGTGAAGAAGTTGAAAGATTTGACGAAATTGCTGTTGGAGATGCAATTGTATTTGATCTTTATACCTATATGAAAGCTGAATTTCGTGAGCCAACCGCAGAAGAAATTGCTGAACCTTTAGTTGTAGTTGAAGAAGCTGCTAAAGCTACTGAAGAAAGTGCGCCTGCCGGTGCAATTGGAGCTATGGTAAAAGCTATTGTTACCATTGAAGTACTAAATCGCGTTTATATGCAAGCAACAGTTAAAGGTCCAAGAGGGAATTATTTAACAATTGATATGGAAGACGAAGATTTAATCCAAAAATTACATATTGGTCAAGTGGTTATTCTTACTTATGCTGAAGCTATGGCAATTTCATTAGAAAAAGTAAGCAAGTAATTATTTACATTTCAAAACAATTTAAAAAAAGACTTCGGGTTTCCTGAGGTCTTTTTTGTTTTTAAATGTATAAAATCCTTTCAAATTATTTTTTTTTAATTAAAAAATGCTACTTTAGTATTCGAAATTCTTTTGATTTTTAAAAAATGATTCCTATGAAATCAATTTTTTTTAGCTGTTTGGTTTTCCTCAGTATTTTAAGTTGTAAACAAAAAGAGACCAAAAATTCAGATGCATTGTCCAATAATGGAAAAAACCTCAATTATGAATTGATAGGTAATTATGTTTCTGTGGACTATGAAAAACGAAATGAAGGTTTCGACTGGGTTGGAGTTTCAGTTTCAAAATACACCGACAGCACCATGCATATTTCGGTTAGATCAAGAGCTGATAAAAAGCATCCGACCTGTACTTTTGATGCCGATGCTATAAAACTAAACGATACCATTTATCGAGCTAATTTTGAAGGCAAAAATATATTGTTTATTTTTAGTGATAACAATTTGACTATCGAAACTCAAAACGAGGAAGAAAATGATATACTAAACTATTTTTGTTCAGGTGGCGCAACTTTAGCCGATACTTACACTAAAATAAATGAGGAATTAGACCAGTCTCAAATAGATCAAAGAGTTTTTCAAAAAATGCTAAACTTTCAACATATTGGCTTTGATATCAGTACAACTGGTGGTGGTTCACTACAACAATTAACTATTGTCCCTTTTGGTTTGGAGTTGGACAATACTGAAATTAAAATGGAAATTGATGGAAGTGTTGTAAATGCCGAGATTGAAGATTTAAACAGTGATGGTTTTCCTGAAGTTTTAATTTATACGGTATCAGCTGGTAGCGGAAGTTATGGCAATGTTATTGGATATTCTGTGAACGCTGGAAAATCTATCAGTCAAATTTACTTTCCTCCTATTGCTGAAAATAAAGAAGCTAGTAAAGGTTATATGGGGCACGATGAATTTGCCATTGTAGAAAATACATTGGTACAACGCTTTCAAACTTATAATGAAGACGATAGTAATTCTAACCCAACAGGCACAATTCGTCAAATTCAATATCAGTTAAAGGATGGAGAAGCTTCCAGAAAATTTGTACTTGACAAAGTTGTTGAGTTTCCTATAAACTAATTTTTTATTTTCAAATTAAAACAAAATCATATGTCAAAATACAATTCTCTTTTTATATTTCTTTTAATGTTGTCTCAACATTTTAATGGCTATTCTCAACATTGTGAAACTACAATTATGGAAGAGGCTAAATTTAAATTTGCAACTCAAACTACAAAAAGTGAAATTGGTTGGTATAAAGAATGGCTTGATTATACAGGAGGTGAAAAAATACTTCCAAAAAAACTTCCAGCACAAGAAAAGTGGGAACATCCATTTATGAAATTTGGTTTACCTAGCGCTATGCATGAAGATTCTCATTCTTCAGATGTAAGTAATTTAGCCGGACCATTACCAAATAATGTTAATGTGCAATATTTCCATGTCTTACAAAAAAGTAAAGGATTTTCTGGAATGTGCCCTGCATTTGATTTTGTAAATGATTCTACAGCCGTAACACTTTCTTTTGGAAGAATGAATACCACATTATTACTACTTCATATTGGAGATACTATAGATGTGTTAGATGAAATTGAAGTACCCGGAAGAGGCACAAATATTATGGAGTTAATAGGTAAAAAAGGCAGGGAAAAAGTATTTCATAGCACTGCAGGTGGCGCCTACTCCTATCTTTCACACAATGATGAATACTTTATTCCGGGTGCGAATAACAATATTTTAAAAATAAAAATTAAAGATGGTAAGTTTCAAGATGAAATTATTGAATCGGTTAACATTAAAAGCCAAATTGATGCTGGGGATTTAGTAGATGAACATTTAACCAAACATGATAAAACGAATCTTCTTACGGCTCTAATGCCCGATAATAATGGGAATATATGGTTTACATCCCGCCATGGAGTTGTTGGTTTGTTGCATCAAAACGAATTAACCAATGAAGGCTGTATGAAGGTTTATGCTGATTATATTGGTCTTTTTGGTACAGTCGATAAAATCAATAAGCATTTTGGTACACATTTCAAAAACTTTGAAGAAATTCAACAATATGAAGATATAGAAGACTTTTCTCCTGAATTTAAAGAAAAATTCAAAGAATTATTTATGACGAATGAAGTTTCAAGAGAAGAAATTCAAAATTCATTTTCAATTGGTAAAGATGGTGTTTATATTGTTTCTAACTACGCACTTTATAAACTTAGATTTAATGAAGAAACAAAAAAAATAGAACTAGATGATAAATGGGTAGAAAATTATACAGAAGGTCATTTAGTGTATGATAACGATAAAAAAGTAAAACCAGGACAATTAAACGCAGGGAGTGGTACTACGCCAACACTGATGGATGATAGGTTTGTAGCTATTTGCGATAATGATGCCAATCAGGTAAACCTATGTATTTTTTCACAAGAAACCGGAAAATTAGTTTCTAAACACAAATTATTTACAAGTGTTGGAGGTGCTGTTGAAAATTCGGTGGTAGCCTACGGTAATAGTTTTATTGTTGCAAACACATACGGTTATCTCGATCCTTTTAAAACCAACGACACACCTGGTGGTATAATGCGCTTTGATTTGAATGAAGAAAAAGGCGTTTTTGAACCTGTTGCGAACTGGCCTCAAAGTGGTATATATGATTGTAAAACAGCTACTCCAAAATTATCAACACCAACTGGTATGATGTATGTTTATAACAGGTCTGAAACTGATAATAATGGCCATTCCGATTGGCAAGTTTCAGGGATTGATTATGAAACCGGCTTACGTGTTTTTTATATCAGGCCATATTTTGAAAAGAAGAGCTTTAAAGACAATATTAGTTTTCTTTTAAAATGGGGGTCTCTAGGCACCAAAAACTATGAGCAAAAAGTGTTCAACAATATTTGGGGAACGTTTACTTTTGGTCCAAATAATAGTTTATATATAGGTACTTACCGAGGTTTTATAAAAGTCTCTTCAGAATAATTTTTATTTCACAGGCAACTTCACTTTTAAAGCTTCAATAATATTGTAAACAGCCGGACAAATCTCAGTGTTTTTCAATGTTAAATCAGATATCTGACTGAATTTTCTTCGGTCGGTATGTGGGTATTCTTTACATGCTCTCGGACGAACTTCATAAATAAAACAGGTGTTATCTGTCAAATCTAAAAACGAACAAGGTGCTGTTTTTAAAACATAAAAGTCGTCTTCATCTCTATCTAAATATTGTTCTGTAAATGCCAAAACTTTCATTTTTAAATGCTTAGCAATCCGTTCAATATCACCTTCAGAAAAAATTGGGCTGGTGGTTTTACAACAATTTCCACAAGTTAAACAATCCGTTTTTTCAAACTCCTTGTTGTGTAAATCTTGCATTACCAAATCTAAATTTTTAGGTAGCCTTTTTTTAAGTCTTTGAAAATATTTCTTGCTTTCTACAAGCTTATCTTTTGCTAATGCGGGTAACTCTTTTAAAAATTCTTCCATGCTGCAAATATATAAATGTTATGAGTAGAAAAAATACTAACATTGAAACTTCTTTTTAAAATAAAATTAAGATTCACTTTGAATAAGTATTAAATCTTTCAAAATAAATAAAAACACAAACTACTATAAAATCAAATTTATAAGAAGTATTTTAAATTACTTCACGTATTTTATTTAACTTTAGATAGGCCGTAACTAATAAACCTTCCTAAAATGAAATTCTCTTTTAAAAATAAAATTACAATAGGTTATTTGATAAACCTTACAGTTGTATTAACAATTGCATTTATTTTTTGGAAAATCAGTATGAATACAGACTTTAATTTATGGAATTGGCTTGCGCTGACTTTAATTCTACTTTCTTTAGGAATGTTAACTGTTGTTTATTTTATATTAATAGCCCAATTAAAAGCCAAAAATGAATCAGAAATTAAACTATTAGAAACTAAAAATTTATTACAATCTATTATTAATAATACAACCAACCCTATTTCTGTTAAAAAAATTAATGGAGAATATCTATTAATAAATAAGCAATATGTATCTCTTTTTAAAATAAAAGCTGAAGATATTAAAGGAAAAACCGATCACGATTTTTTACCTAAAGAAATTGCTGATAAATATCGCAGTAGCGATTTAGAAACTATGAAAGCAGGTAAAGAAATTCAAGTTGAAGAAGTTATTGAACAAATGGATGGACCGCATACTTACTTAGCTGTAAAATTCCCTTTATTAGATGCTTTCAACAGGGTTTATGCAGTTGGAACTATAGCTACTGATATTTCAGAAATGAAATCTAAAAATCAATTACTGGTAGCAGCAGATACATTTTTCAAGATGTCAAAAGATATTTTAATAATTGCATCCCAAAATAAGTTTGTAAAAATTAACCCCGTATTAAGTAAAGTTCTTGGATTTAGTGAAAGTGAATTACTAAATAACACATTTTACACTTATATTTTGCCAGAAGATATCACGATTACTAAAGAACATATAAAAAATCTTAAAAATCAAACTTCACTTGAAAATTTTAGAAACAGATGGATGTGTAAAGATGGCACTGTAAAATGGCTATCATGGACTGCAACCTTAGATTTAAAAACAGAGACTTTATATGCCATAGCACGTGATATTACAGAGCAATTAAAATTAGAAAACGAAGAAAAAGAGGCTTTAAACTCTTTGTACGAAAATGAACAAAAGTTAAATATGATTCTTGAAAATATTAGCGATGGAGTTATTGTTGCAAATGCATCTAAAAAAGTTGTTTTAGCAAACTACATGGCAAATGAATTATTTGAGATTGAAGATGATTCTAAGATTTCCGCCAATTTTTCAGACCATTTTAAATTATTTTATCCTGATGGAAAAACAACGTTTCCCTTGCAAAACTTACCTATGGAACGTGCATTAGTTGGTGAATCAACCGACGATATTGATGTGTTGCTATTGAACCCTGCTACTAAAGAAAGGAAAAGAGTTTTATTAAGCGGAAGATCTCTTGTTAATACACAAAACCAGGTGGTTGCCGCAGTAGTGACCATTAAAGACATTAGTAAATACAAAATGATTGAAAAAGAACTTAAAAAAACGGAACTTAAATACAGACGATTAATTGGTTTTAATAAAAATATTGAAGAACATGAAAAGGATAATGAACAGAACAATAATGAAGAAAAGGAATAGGCTTTTTTTTAAATAAATAACTTTTCAATCTATACTCTTAGTATTCTCAATAACAACGATTGAAAAAGGTTGCAGAATAAAAAACCAAATGGAAAAACAGACAGCTATATAAGAATACACAAATCTCTTATTTTTGATTTTATGGAATTTGCTTCATAAAACCTTAAAAATACTATTGAATTTATTACTTTTGCATTTCGAAATAATTTAGCCATAAAATATGCAAAACAGTTTAGAAATAGCCGTTAAAAATGGGTTCAAAGAAATATACAATATTGATATTGAATCAGTTGAATTTCAGGCTACAAGAAAAGAATTTGAAGGTGACATTACTATTGTTGTATTTGCTTTCTTGCGTTTTGTAAAAGGGAATCCAATTGAAATTGGAACTAAAATTGGTCAGTATTTAAAAGATAATGTGGCTGAAGTTGCCGATTTTAACGTTGTAAAAGGATTTTTAAACCTAGTAATTGCTGATTCATTTTTCTTAAATAGTTTTAAAACTATTTTTGAAACTCAAAATTTCGGGATTACTTCACCCAATCCAAATGAAAAAGCAGTTATGGTTGAATATTCTTCACCAAACACCAACAAGCCTTTACATTTAGGACATATTCGAAACAATTTATTGGGATATTCCGTTGCTGAAATTATAAAAGCTTCAGGTAAAAAAGTCTATAAAACACAAATTATTAACGACCGAGGTATTCATATTTGCAAAAGTATGTTGGCTTGGCAACGTTTTGGAAATAATGAAACACCAGAAAGTACAGGTTTAAAAGGAGATAAATTAGTTGGTAATTACTATGTTGCATTTGATAAAGCTTATAAAAAAGAAATAGCTGAATTAATTGCAAAAGGAAAAACTGAAGAAGAAGCTAAAAAACAGGCACCTATTTTAATTGAAGCACAACAAATGTTGCTAAAATGGGAAGCTGGTGACAAGGAAGTTGTTTCACTTTGGAAAACCATGAACGAGTGGGTTTACGCTGGTTTTAATGAAACATACAAAGAATTAGGTGTTGATTTTGATAAAAATTATTATGAAAGCGATACTTATTTATTAGGAAAAGATGTAGTGGCTGATGGTTTAAAAAAAGGGGTTTTCTACAAAAAAGAAGATGGATCTGTTTGGATAGATTTAACAGAAGATGGTTTAGATGAAAAAATTGTATTGCGCTCTGATGGAACTGCGGTTTATATGACTCAAGATATTGGAACAGCTATTGAACGTTTCAAAGATTTTGATTTAGACGAACTCGTATATACCGTTGGAAATGAGCAAGATTACCACTTTAAAGTATTGTTTTTAATTCTTGAAAAACTAGGTTTCGGCTGGGCAAAAAATTGTTACCATTTATCTTATGGTATGGTTGATTTACCTAGTGGAAAAATGAAATCTAGAGAAGGCACAGTGGTTGACGCCGATGATTTAATGTTAGAAATGACCAACACCGCACGTGACATATCACAAGATTTAGGAAAATTGGAAGGGTATTCAACCGAAGAAAAAGAAGAACTATATAGAACAATTGGTTTGGGAGCATTGAAATATTACATTTTAAAAGTTGATCCTAAAAAACGAATTTTATTCGACCCAGAAGAATCTGTTGATTTTGCTGGTAATACAGGTCCGTTTATTCAATATACCTATGCCCCCTTTTTTATTCAAAAGTAAGCTCGGAAATTGATTTACACGAAAAAGAACGTTCGTTGATAAAACAAATTCAACAATTTCCTGAAGTAATTCAAAACGCCGCCAAAAATCACAGTCCGGCATTGATTGCAAATTATACATACGATTTGGTAAAAGAATACAATTCATTCTATCAAACATTACCAATTTTAGGAAGCGATGTTGAAAATGAAAAAATTATTAGAACACAGCTTTCGAAAAAAGTAAGTGAAGTTATAAAAACTGCATTTAATTTATTAGGAATTAACGTTCCTGAAAGAATGTAATTTTTAGTTGGAAGTAGTGAAATTGTGATGAAGTGCTAGTAATCCTATTAAACAATTACGCACTTAAACAATTAATCACTTATACATAAATAAAAAAAATAAGTAAATTTGCTGAGTTAATCAGTTATCATTAATAAGAAAATCAAAAAACATGAAATACGATGTAATCATTATTGGTAGTGGTCCTGGAGGATACGTTACAGCTATTAGAGCATCACAACTTGGATTTAAAGTTGCAGTTGTAGAAAAAGAAAATTTAGGTGGAATTTGCTTGAACTGGGGTTGTATACCAACCAAAGCTTTATTAAAAAGCGCTCAAGTATATGATTATTTAAAACATGTTGATGAATATGGCTTAAAAGCTGAAGCTATTGACAAAGATTTTGAAGCGGTTATTAAAAGAAGTAGAAACGTCGCAGACGGAATGAGCAAAGGGGTTCAATTCTTAATGAAAAAGAATAAAATTGACGTTATTGATGGTTTTGGAAAAATTAAAACTGGCAAAAAAGTAGATGTAACTGCTGCAGATGGAACTGTAACTGAATATAGTGCAGACCATATTATTATTGCTACTGGAGCTCGCTCTCGTGAATTACCAAACTTACCTCAAGATGGTGAAAAAGTAATTGGTTACCGTCAGGCAATGACTTTGCCAACACAACCTAAAAAAATGATTGTAGTTGGTTCTGGCGCTATTGGAGTTGAGTTTGCTCATTTTTACAATGCAATGGGTACAGATGTAACTATTGTTGAGTTTTTACCAAACGTGGTTCCTGTTGAGGATATTGATGTTTCAAAACAGTTTGAACGTTCAATTAAAAAAGCAGGTATTAAAGTTATGACTAGTTCTTCCGTTGAATCTGTTGATACTTCTGGAAAAGGTGTAAAAGCAGTTGTAAAAACTAAAAACGGAGAAGAAATTATTGAGGCAGATATTGTTCTTTCAGCAGTAGGAATTAAATCTAACATTGAAAACATTGGTCTAGAAGATGTTGGAATTGTTGTAGATAGAGATAAAATTTTAGTAAACGATTTTTACCAAACTAACATCCCAGGGTATTATGCAATTGGTGATGTTGTTCCTGGTCCTGCTTTAGCACACGTTGCTTCTGCTGAAGGTATTACTTGTGTTGAAAAAATTGCAGGTTTACATACCGAAAAAATTGATTATGGTAATATTCCTGGTTGTACATACGCAACTCCAGAAATTGCAAGTGTTGGTTTTACTGAAGCTAAAGCAATTGAAGCTGGTTATGAAATTAAAGTTGGTAAATTTCCATTTTCAGCATCTGGAAAAGCTAAAGCTGCAGGGACTCCTGATGGTTTTGTAAAAGTTATTTTTGATGCTAAATATGGTGAATGGTTAGGTTGTCATATGATTGGTGCCGGTGTAACAGATATGATTGCTGAAGCTGTTTTAGGTAGAAAATTAGAAACTACCGGTCATGATGTTTTAAAAACAATTCACCCTCACCCAACAATGAGTGAGGCAGTTATGGAAGCTGTTGCTGCTGCTTATGACGAAGTAATTCACTTATAAGAACATGTAAGGTTACCAAACCTTAAAGAATATAAAGATACCGAAGTTTAACCTTCGGTATTTTTTTTAACTTTTTATTACTTCAACAATTCATTTATAAAATAAGTATAGGTTTCTTGTCCTTTTGCTAAAATTGAAACAGGAATTCTTTCATTTATATTATGAATACTTTCTAAATACTTCTTTTCTAAAATTACCGGAGTAAAAGCATAGGCCGGTATTCCTGACAATCTAAAAATTCCGACATCATTAAAATTAGGCATTAAAACAGAAATTACATCACTCTCGGGATAGGATTTTTTAATTGCTTCATGTATGCCTTTATAATATTTAGTTTCCGTACTCGAATTTTTAACTTCAGGCATTGCTTCTATTATGTTAATATTTACGGCATCATTTGCTATTTTTTTTGTTAAATCAGCCATAAACATTTCTTTTGATGCTGTTGGAAGCAATCTACAATCTAACTGCGCAGTAATTTTATTTGGAATCACATTAATTGCTTCTCCTTGACTTTCAATATTTGTTAAAGTAACGGTGTTTGAGAATAATGCAAATAATTCAGGCTGTTTTCTTAATTGTGGCACTACAATGCATTTGAATAATTTTGGATGTTTTAAAACCCAACCTTTAAAACCGCCTTGCAAATTTCCAAGTTGTTTTAAAACATTCACATTTAAATCTGTATAAACTGCTTTTGGTTTCTTTTTTAAAAGTTTGAATAGTGCTGTATTCATTTCTTTATTGGCGTATTCTTTTGGCGTTACAGAACCATGACCCGTTGTCTCTATAGTAAGTTCTAATTCCAACCACAATGCTCTTTTATGAGCCACTGAAATACTAAACAATGGTATTTTAGAAGTGCTATCCAACAAACCTATCAATCCAGGAGGTCCTTCTCCTATAATTACTGCTGGATTTAATTCTTTTAAAAAATTATTGGCAACATACTTTGCACCTCCATCAGTTTGTGTTTCTTCACTAGAAACAGCCAAAAAAGTTATATTAAAAGGCAATTGTATATTAAGGTTGGCTTTTTTAATTTCAAGAAGAGAAAATAACTGCATAATCGCATTTCCCTTATTATCAAAAGTACCTCTACCCCAAATTTCACCATCAATAATTTTTCCAGAAAAAGGTTCGTTTGTCCATTTTGATATATCTCCAACAGGAACAACATCAATATGGTTTAAAAAAATAATATTTGGTAATTGTTCTGAAAGTGGATAAAGAGATGCTGCTAAATTATAATTATTGTTTTCTTCTCCCATTTGTTTAATAAACAAACCATTTTCAATGCATATTTCTTTTAACCATTCGCCAGCTTCTTTTTCATTTCCACTAATAGAATTGTATTTAATATAAATACTCAAAGCATTTTCTATACCAATAGCTTCACCTTTATAAGTAGCTAATAAATCCTCCCTAATATTTTGACCTTGTAATGTTTGAAAAACAAACGTGATACTAATTGCTAAAATTAAGTACTGTTTTGTCCTCATTAATTTAAATATAATCAGCATAAAATAATTTTATTTTCACTCTTTTAGAAACTAAAATATTTCATTTAGTGACTCTTAATTTGAAATTTGTTAAATGTACTTCTTTTTTGTCAGAAAAAAATCGAGCCAATTTTATTAACAAGTCAAATTATTAATACCAATCAATAATAAATTATCTCAAAAATTTTCGTAAATTACTATACAATTTTTCTAACTAAAACTTATGATTATGAAAAAAACATTGCTATTATCATTATGCCTTTTAGTCTTATTTTCATGTCAAAACAATTCTCGATACTCCACTTCATCTCCTGAAATTGATATTGCAAAAGAACACCTGCTAGCTTACGAAAATGGTGATTGGGAAGTCTGGAAAGAACAATATACAGATAGTTCTAAAATATATCACAACAATTGGGATAAAGCACTAACAAGTACTGAAGCTTTAACAGGACATCAATTAATTATATCTTATTTATCATCCTATGAATATATTGATGATCCAATTTTCTTTGAAATGACTATTGATGATGATGGAAAAAAATGGGTTAATTTTTGGGGAGTTTGGCAAGGTAGAATTGCTGATTCTGAAACTCTGTTAAAAATTCCAGTACACTTATCAATTCATTATGTTGATGGAAAAGTTGCAGAAGAATATGGATTTTGGGACACAAATAAATTAATGGAAGCTTTAAATAATGTTTCTATTTAGCAAGCCGAAACTGCAAACCCTGAATAATTTCAANAAATATTTATGGTATTATAGAACATCTTCTTTTTTTTAAAAAAGGAAGTGTTATTTTAGCATATTACCTTAAAAATTTAAAACTATAAATTATTTAAAATGGCAAAAACAGGGCGACCAAAAAACACCATAAACAAAGCAAAACACACTAAATTAATGAATCAAAAGAAAAATAAATTGAAAGAAAAAAAGTTGGCACATACAGAACATTTAAAAGCCATTATTAGAAAAAGTCAAGAAAGTAACTTGTAGTTTGTTGCTTATTTTTGAAAATTATTTTCCTAATTTCATAACACCCATTGAAAACTTTCAAACAAACTTTCAAAATATTTGGTAATTCTAAAATTTAAATTATCTTAGCTTATAATTTTAGCAATATACGCTCATTTAATAAGCTTTATGAATCACCTAGCAAATAACATCAAACATTTAAGAACCTTAAAAGGTTTAACACAAGAACAATTTTCATCAATTTTAAATGTAACCCGCTCAAGAATAAGCTCTTATGAAGAAAATAGAGCCATCCCACCAATTGATTTTCTAGTTGATTTATCTGAATATTTTAATATTCCAATAGACGCATTTATAAAAAATGATTTATCGGCAGCAACGGATTCCTCTTTTATTGAAATAGGAAACAAACGAATTTTATTTCCTATTACCGTAAATTCAAAAAATGAAGATTTAATTGATTTGGTTCCGGTTGAAGCTTCCGCAGGCTATCTAAGAGGCTATTCTGATCCTGAATATATAGAACATTTAAACAAAATTAAACTGCCTTTTTTACCAACAGGAACTCACAGAGCTTTTCCAATAAAAGGTGATTCTATGTTACCTGTAAAAAGCGGAGCTTATATTGTTGCGCGTTTTATTGAAGATATTTCTGACATAAAGAATGGAAGAACCTATATCGTTCTTACGTTAAACGATGGCCTTGTTTACAAACGAATTTATGATAAAATTGAAGAACATGGTATGTTATTATTTGCTTCTGACAATAAAAAATATGATCCCTACTATGTAAGTGTTGATGAAATAATTGAATTATGGGAATTTACCTGCAGTATCAATACTCAGGAATATGATGAACACGAATTAAAAATAAGCAGTATTGCTGGTATGCTAACGCAATTAGGCGTTGAATTAAAAGAACTACAAAAAACCCTTCATTAATGTATTCAATTGTAGATATAGAAACTACAGGACATAGTTCTAAAATTACAGAAATTTCCATTTTTGTATTTGACGGCAAAAAAGTAATTGATGAATATACATCGCTGGTAAATCCTGAATGTGTAATTCCCCCATTTATTACCAATTTAACCGGAATTACAAATGCAATGGTTGGCAATGCTCCAAAGTTTTATGAAATTGCTCAAAAAGTACAAGAACTTACAAGTGACACTATTTTTGTGGCGCACAATGTAAATTTTGATTATAACATTATTCACAAGGAATTTAAAGATTTAGGTTTCGATTTTAAACGAAAAAAGTTGTGTACGGTCCGTTTGTCGAGAAAATTAATTCCAGGCTTAAACTCTTATAGTTTAGGATCGCTTTGTGCTACTCAAAAAATAGTTATCAAAGACAGGCATAGAGCAAAAGGGGATGCTGAAGCCACAACAATCTTATTCAAAAAATTAGTTCAATTAGACAAAAATCAAGAAGTATTTAATTCGTTTTTAAATACGCGTTCTCGCCAAGCAACACTTCCTCCTTTATTGCCAAAAAAAATAGTAGATGGGCTTTCAGAAAAAACAGGCGTTTATTATTTCAAAAATAATAAAAGTGAAATTATTTATGTTGGTAAAGCAAACAATATAAAGCAACGAGTCTTAAGTCATTTTTACGATAAATCTAAAAAAGAAGTAACGATGTGCTTAGAAACTGCAAACGTTACTTATATTGAAACAGGCAACGAACTGGTAGCGCTGCTGTTAGAATCGGCTGAAATAAAAAAAATATTTCCAAAATTTAACCGAGCACAGCGAAGAGCTCAGGAAAGTATTGGTTTGTTTAGTTATGAAGACAGAAACGGAATTATGCATATAGCATATAACCGTATAAAGTTAATTGCCAGTCCGTTGATGAAATTTCACAGCACTACTGAAGTCAGACTTTTTCTTGAAAAATTATGTGAAGAATATGAATTATGTCCAAAATATTGCCATTTACAATCCAATGTAGACAGTTGTTTTCATTATCAAATAAAAAAATGTAGAGGTATTTGTAGCGAGAAGGAAACTATTGAAATTTACAACTCAAGAGTTATAGAGGCTATGGATTCTATAAAATTTCAGGCAGAAAATTTTATCATTAAAGAACAAGGAAGAAACAGCAACGAGCATGCTTATATTTTGATTTCAAATGGTATTTACAAAGGTTTTGGTTATGCCAATAAAGATATTGAAATAATTACTTTAAACGATTATTATGAAATAATTGATGCTCAAAAAGACAACAATGATATAAAACGCATTTTAAATGCTTACCTTAAAAAAAATACAAACACAATAGAAATTTTAACTATTGACGCAACTCAACATCAACCTTTTAACCTATTTGCTTCCTAATTTATATGAAAGCTGTTTCAGTAAAACAACTAAAAATTGCATTAAACAATTGTTCACAAAGTGAAATGATTGAATTATGCTTAAATCTTTCAAAATTCAAAAAGGAAAACAAGGAACTACTCACTTATCTTTTATTTGAAGCCGATTTTGAAGAAGGCTATATTGAAACCGTAAAATTAGAAATAGACGAACAATTTGAATTGATAAATACCAAAACCTATTATTTTATTAAAAAAAGCATTCGTAAAATATTACGCATTATTAAAAAGTACATTCGTTATTCAAAAAAGAAAGAAACTGAAATTGAACTCCTCCTCTACTTTTGTCAAAAACTAAAAGCATTTAAACCTTCAATTAAAAATAATACGGTTTTAAAAAATATTTATATCAGAGAAGTTGATGCCATCAAAAAAAAATTGCTTTTACTTCACGAAGATTTGCAATACGATTATAATTTAGAACTAGAGAAACTTGGATAATTTAGTATTGAGTAATTAGTATTAAGAATTGAGTACTAATTTGAAGGTTTTAAGCTACTAGCGCAAGCAAAAACACACAATTCCTGATCCCTGATCCTAAAATATTAAATCCTACTCTGATAAGTATACAAATCAAAATACCTACCTTTTTTAGCAATCAAATCATTGTGTTTACCACGCTCTACAATATTTCCATTCTCAATTACTAAAATTTGATTCGCTTGTTGAATGGTACTTAACCTGTGTGCAATTACAAAGGTTGTTCTATCCTTCATCAATATATTTAAACTTTTCTGAATGTAAGACTCGCTCTCAGTATCTAGATTTGAAGTTGCTTCATCTAAAATAATAACCTTAGGGTCAGCCAGTAAAGCTCTCGCAATAGAAATTCTTTGACGTTGACCACCAGATAATTTAACACCTCTTTCACCAATTACGGTATCTAAACCATCTTCAAACCTATCGGTAAATTCATCAACGTAGGCACCTTTTACAGCGGCTAACAATTGTGTTTCACTCGCATTTGGTCTTGGAAATAAAATATTTTCACGAATGGTTCCTTCATATAAAAAGTCGTCTTGTAAAACAACGCCTAAATGCTTTCGAAAACTATTCAAATTCACTTTAGATAAATCTATACCATCCAATGAAACTACACCATCATTTGGGTTTAAAAATGTTGCCGCCAAACCAGCAATTGTTGATTTTCCAGAACCTGATGATCCTACCAACGCTGTTACGCTGCCTGATGGAGCCTCAAATGAAATATTATGCAATACTTCTTTATTCTTTTCGTAACTAAAAGATACGTTGTCAAATATAATATCTCCTTTAATTTTATCAATTTGAATTGTTCTAACTTCAGGATTGTCTTCTTCGGTCATATTCATCAATTCCTGTGTACGATCCAAACCTGCCATTGCTTCGGTTAACTGACTTCCTATGTTACTCATTTGCACTATTGGTGCTACCATAAAACCAAGAAGTAATGTAAATTGAATAAATTCACCCAAAGTCATTGTTTCATTCATCATATAATAACCGCCAATTCCCATAATTCCTGCAGATGCCAATCCAATCAAAAAAGTAGAAGAACTTGTAATTAAGGCTGTTGCTGTCAAACTTTTTTTCACATTTAAAAATAAGTTTTCTACACCTTTTTCAAAGGTTTTATTTTCCTGTTCTTCAGCATTAAAACCTTTAATTACCCTAACACCATTTAATGTTTCTGTTAATCTACCCGTAACTTCAGCATTGATTTTCCCTCTAGCCTTAAATATTGGACGAATAACCGCAAACGCTTTTAACATTACAAAAGCAAAAATAAGCACAGGAACCAGCACAACAAATGTCATTGTTGCATTAATTTTTATCAACCAAATAAATGAAACAATAGCTGTAATAGAACCACCAATTAACTGTACCAAACCAGTTCCTACCAAATTACGAACGCCTTCAACGTCAGTCATAACCCTTGAAACAAGTGCGCCAGATTTATTATTATCAAAAAAATTAATGGGTAATTTTAGCAACTTTCTTTGTACTTCTGCCCTTAATACTGAAATTAAATGTTGTGCCTCAACACTTAACAATCTAGTTAATAAAAACGACGTAACCGCCTGAATTAACAATGCCCCAACAACTATAATTAAAAGTGTATATAATCCTCCAAGGTTTTGATTTGGAACTACTTCGTCAATTAATGTTTTGGTTTGTAGCGGAATTATCAGCCCCGATAAACTTTTTAGGATGATTAGAACCAAACCAATGAATACTATTTTTCTTCTGGGCCAAATAAATTCTTTAAACGCCCAACCAAATGATACCTTATTTTTACTCATAGAAACTTATAGTCGAAAATGATGCCAAAAAATTACAATTGACATTTCGTCATCAATTCAAATTTCAACAAAAATATTAAATAATAAATGGTTGCTTGTTGAAAAACTATTTACGTTATTTATATTTCAATTAAAAAACAACCAAATTAAAACACAAATCTATTGTTAGAAGTTGCCTTTTCCGAAAAACAAATGGGAAAATCAAACCTCATTTTAAAAAATGTATTTATTAAATCTGCAACTTATGAAGGCATGTTTAAAAATGGTATTCCAACTCAAAAATTGATTGAGCACCACGTTTCAATGGCTAATGGGAATATAGGACTTACAACTGTTTCTTATGGTGCTGTTTCTCCTGAAGGATGTACTTTTAAAGATCAAATGTATATTAACGAGGAAAGTTTAGTCCCGTTAAAGATATTGGCTAATGAGGTTCACAAAGCAGGTGGAAAAGTTTCCATGCAGTTAACCCATTGTGGCTATTTTTCAAAAAATACAGATATTAAAACGCCTTTAGCGCCGAGCAAAGTATTTAATGAATATGGTTTTTTAAATGGATTGGTTTTTTCAAAAGAAATGACAAAAACCGATATGCAGTTGGTGTCAAATCAATTTGCAGAAGCTGCTTTAAACCTTAAAAATATTGATTTTGATGCTGTTGAAATACATATGGGTCACGGGTATTTACTGAGCCAGTTTTTAAGTCCTTGGACAAACAAACGAAAAGATGAATATGGTGGAAATATTGAAAACAGAGTCCGATTTCCGTTAGAAGTTTTAAATAATGTTATTTCAGAAGTCGGTGAAGATTTTCCTGTTTTGGTGAAATTAAATTTAAGTGATGGATTTAAAGGTGGTTTTACTTTGGAAGAATGTAAATATGTAGCCAAAGAACTTGAAAAAAATGGGTGTACAGCTATTGTGCTTAGTGGTGGTTTTACAAGTAAAACACCATTTTATTTAATGCGAGGTGACATACCTTTAAAAGGAATGATACAAAACGGAGCATCTTTGGCTGAAAAAATTACGATGGCACTTTTTGGACCTTTTATTGTAAAGAAATACCATTTTACACCTAATTTCTTTTTAAATCAGGCAAAAGAAATTAGAAAATCAGTTGCTATGCCGCTAACCTATTTGGGTGGTGTAGATTCCAAAACTGGAATTGAAGAAATTTTAAACGCAGGTTTCGACTTTATAGCATTGGCACGGCCTTTAATTCATGATTCAAAATTTTTAATAAAAATTGAAAACAATAGTATTGAAACATCAGCTTGTACCAGATGCAATGAATGTGTTGTTGAAATGGACAGAGATGGTGTAAAATGTGTTATTTAAAATAAAATTACATTAAATTAGAAACTTAAAAACTACAATTAAAATAGATGATAGAAACCCAAAGAATAGCCATTACAGGTGGAAGTGGTCATTTAGGAAACTGCCTTATTGAACTACTACTATCTCAAGGTTATTTAGTAAATGCACTGCATTCGAATGGATTACCCNTTAAAAAAAATNAAAATTTAACATGGATTAATGGTGATATTAACNATGCTGAAGCTATNNACTCACTGATACAAAATTGTNCTATTTTAATTCATAGCGCTGGATTGATATCTATTGGNAGTAAAAATNAAGANGAAGTTTANCGTGTTAATGTAACTGGAACTGAAACAGTTATAAATGAATGCTCTAAATTATCATCTATTCGATTGATTCATATCAGCTCTTCAAATGCAGTTAAAGAATGCAGTGCAGATGAAATTTTTAATGAAAATAGGCCTTATAAAAACGCCAGTGATTTTATTTATCCATATACAAAAGCCTTGTCAGAGCAATTGATTTTAAAAGCTATTGAAAATCAAAATTTAGATGCTGTTATCATCAGACCAACATCAATTGTTGGACCTCCTGACAACAAACCTTCCCTTTTAGGGCAAACCATTTTAGATTTATCACAAAATAAAATGCCTGCAATAACAACAGGAGGTTATGATTTAGTTGATGTTCGCGATTTATCTCAAACCATCATTAACAGCTTCGAAAATGGTAAAAAAGGTGAAATTTATTTGGTTGGTGGACAATATATGACTGTTAAAGAAATTGCAATTGCTTCCAATCCCACGAAAATCCCTGTTGAGATACCATTGAATTTATTGTTATTTTTAATGCCTCTAATTAATATTTATCAGAAGATATTTCATTTAAAATGGCCTATTACAAAGGAAAGTTTGGTTACTTTAAAACTAGCACCAAAACACGTGGATATTTCTAAAGCAAAAAAAGAATTAAATCATAACTGTAGGCCAATTAATGAATCTATTGAAGATTTATTAAATTGGTTTCAACAAAAATAACAATAAATGACTTTAGATACCTTTAATTTAATTTGCATTATTTGGTCAGCAGTCGCTGTTGCCACATTTTTTTTATTACAATTTGTAACCGCACCTTATGGCAGACATGTGACTGCTGGTTGGGGCGCACAAATTTCAAATAGAACTGGCTGGATTTTAATGGAATTACCCTCCTTTTTAATTATTTTATATTTCTATTTAACATCTAACCAAAGTATTTATGCCACATTTTTAAGCATGCTTTGGTTGTTTCATTATGTAAACCGAACTTTTATATTTCCTTTTAGGATTAGAACAAAAGGTAAAAAAATGCCCTTAGCAATCGTTTTTTCAGCAGTATTTTTCAATTTTTTTAACGCAGGACTTAATGGATATTTTTTAGCCAATTTTGAAACATATACTACTGCAAATTTCACAACTTGGAATTTTATTTTAGGTGGAATACTTTTTGCTGTTGGATTTATTTTCAATCAAATAAGCGATTCAATTTTAATAAACCTTAGAAAACCTGATGAAACTGGATACAAAATCCCAAAAGGCTTTTTATTTGAGTATATTTCTTGCCCAAATTTATTTAGTGAATTTATACAATGGTCTGGGTTTGCATTAATGGCATGGAACTTTCCTGCAACAACTTTTTTAATTTGGACAGCTGCAAACTTATTTCCAAGAGCCCTGAAACACCATAAATGGTATTTATCACATTTTAAAGAATATCCTAAAAACAGAAAAGCAGTAATTCCCTGGCTTTGGTAATTTTCAGTAAATAAATTTAAATTTCATGAAAAATATAGTTATAAAACTGGCTAAGAATAATATTGAACTAGCACAAATTTTAGAGCTACAAGAAGCTAACTATATTCAAAATGTATCTGTTGACAAAAGAGATTTTAATGGATTTGTAATTGTTAAACACAGTCTTGATTTGTTAAAAAAAATGAATACTACTGCTCCCCAAATTGTTGCTGTTGATAATGGTCATGTAGTTGGGTATGCATTGGTTATGTTAAAAGAAATTAGTGGAATGATACCTGTTTTAAAACCTATGTTTTTAATGTTTGAAAAAATATTGTTCAATGGTAAGCCACTAAATAGCTATAACTATTATGTTATGGGACAGATTTGTATTGCTGAAAAATACAGAGGGCAAGGTGTTTTTGAATTACTCTACGAAAAACATAAAGCTATAAATGCTAAAAAATTTGATTTTTGTTTAACAGAGGTTTCGGTTAAAAATATTCGCTCAATGAAAGCTCATGAAAAAGTTGGTTTTAAAATAATTAAAACATTTAAAGACGAAACTGATACTTGGAATATTTTATTATGGGACTGGAAATAAAAATCAATTTTATCTCCAGTATTAAAATAAATTAACGCAAAGAAGCACCAACATTCTTTTCATAAGTTTGTTGTAATTTTTGCATAATTTTATCTATTTCCACATCATTTAATGTCTTGTTCTCATCTTGAAGTAAAAAACTTACTGCATATGATTTTTTCCCTTTTTCAAGTTTATCACCTTCATAAACATCAAATAGATCAACTTCTTTTAACAATTTTTTCTCAGCTTGAAAAGCCAGATTGTAAATTTCGTTAAATGAAACTGAATCATCTAATAACAAAGCAAAATCTCGTTTCACAGCCGGAAACTTCGGCAATTCAGTAATTTTAATTTGTGATTTTCCGCCTACTTTTAATACATTCTCCCAGTTAAAATCGGCAAATAATACTTCTTGTTTTATTCCGAATTCTTTTAAAACTGTACGTTTTACAACACCTAAATCAACCAATTTGATTTTACCTAAACTCAAAGTAATTCCTTCCGAAAAAACATCATTTTTAGTTGGTGAAGTTTTTAAATTTTGTATTCCTAATCTGTTTAAAACACTTGTCACAGTTCCTTTTAAATAAAAGAAATCTGAAGTTTTTTGAGTAACATTCCAACTTTGTTTAGTTCTATTTCCTGAAACAAATAAGGTCAAATGCTTTTGTTCACTATATCCGCTTTCAAATTTATGGTATGTTTTTCCAAATTCGAAAAACTTTAGCGAATTGTTTCTTCTGTTAATGTTATGAACTACAGACTCTAATCCGCTAAACAACAACGATTGTCGCATAACACCCAAATCGTTACTTAAAGGATTTAGCATAGTCACATTGTTTTCTTCATTCAATAGTTCTGAAAAAGAAACATAGTCTGCTTTAGTCAAAGAATTTGCCATTGTTTCATAAAAACCTTGTGAAACCAATTGATTGGCCACAATATTTTCAATCTTCACACCGTCAAATTCTGAAAATGAAATTGAGGTATTTAATTTATGAGAGAATTCTACATTGTTATATCCATAAACACGTAAAACCTCTTCAATAACGTCAGCTTCACGTGTAACATCAACTCGGTATGACGGAATGGTTAAGCCAATTCCACCATCTGTAACACTATTTATTTTAATATCTAATGAAGCTAAAATATTTTTAATTGTTTCTCTAGGAATAATAGCTCCAATCAAACGGTCCATTTTCACAAAAGATAAAAACACTTGAAAATCTTCAATTTTTGAAGGATATAAATCAACAATTTCAGAAGAAACCTTACCTCCCGCAATTTCCAAAATTAAATTGGCAGCACGTTTTAATGCATATTTAGTAATATTAGGGTCAATACCTCGTTCAAATCTAAAAGAAGCATCTGTATTTAAAGCATGTCGTTTTGCTGTTTTTCTAATTGCAACTGGGTTAAAATAGGCGCTTTCTAAAAATATGGAAGTTGTGTCACTAGAAACACCAGAATCTATTCCTCCAAAAACACCAGCAATACACATTGGTTCTTCATTTCCGTTGCAAATCATTAAATCCTCTTCATTCAATTCACGAACAACACCATCTAAAGTTGTAAATTTTGTACCATTTTCCAAAGTTTTTACAATTATCTTATTGCCTTTCACTTTAGCAGCATCAAAAGCGTGTAACGGCTGACCCAATTCATGTAAAACATAATTTGTAACATCAACCACATTATTTATGGGTGTTAAACCAATGGCTTTCAATCTGTTTTTCAACCACGTAGGCGACTCATTTACAGTAATATCTGAAATTGTAACACCTGCATATCTTGGTGCTTTTTCAACATCTTCAACAACTACGTCAAATTTTAAGGTTCTGTCATCAACATGAAAATCACTTACAGACGGTGAAATTAATTCTAATGGTATATTGTTTTGAATTAAGCCTGCACGCAAATCTCGAGCAACACCATAATGACTCATCGCATCAGCTCTGTTTGGTGTTAAACCAATTTCAAAAACTTCTTCTTTTTCAATATTAAATACTTTTGCGGCAGGTGTACCAGCAATCAAAGCATCATCTAAAACCATAATTCCAGCGTGACTGGCACCTAAACCAAGTTCATCTTCAGCGCAAATCATCCCATGACTTTCCTCACCTCTAATATTTCCTTTTTTAATTATAAATCCTTCACCTTTATCATCATACAAAGTTGTACCAATAGTTGCTACGGGTACATTTTGCCCAGCTGCAACATTTGGCGCACCACAAACTACCTGAACAATTTTCCCATTTCCAATATCAACTGTGGTTACTTTTAACCTATCTGCATTTGGATGCTGAATACAGGTCAAAACCTTGCCAATTACTATACCCTCTAGACTTCCTTTAATAGACTCAACTATTTCAATTCCTTCAACTTCCAGACCTAAATCAGTTAACAATTCTCCTGTTTTTTCAGCTTCCCAATCAACCTTTAAAAATTGCTTCAACCAATTGTATGATATTTTCATTTATATTTTATTTTTAACGAAATGCAAAGATAAACAATACAAGTTAGATGTTAAAAGTTTCTTGAAGTTAGTTAAGCTGTTGAACTACTCTTTTTTAATTCTAGTTCAATAAAAATTAAATTATATAAATATAATTAACTATAATTCAGAAGGATAACATTTCAACCTGTTTTTCTATGTTTAATTAACCTTATTTTATGGTTTTTTTAACATCTATATCGTTTTCGTTATTGTATTATTGTATCAACAAAATTATTACACACAAATAAAACAGAAAACGGACTTCTGAATATATTTTAGAATGTTCAAAGAAATATAACTTTTTGATTGATTGTTATTCAAGGTTTTTGTGAAGTAAAATGGTAGTTGGTTTTTTGTTCTTTACTAATTACTTATTTACTTCATTAAAAGCCTTTTTTTTAGCTTATATTTTGCCAAAGAGTACTGTTTTTACTTATTTCCTGATAGGCAATTCTAATACATTTATTTTCTAAAATATTTAAAGAAGGATCTTTGGTCAACAAATCTATTGCCATAGTTCTTGCTGTTTTTAAAAGCTGACTATCTTTAACAATATCTGCTATTTTTAAGTTCAATACGCCACTTTGTTGCGTACCCATCAAGTTTCCTGGACCGCGCAATTTTAAATCAACTTCGGCTATATAAAATCCATCACTTGAACTAACCATTGTTCCCAGGCGGGTTTTTGCATCAGCCGATAATTTAAAACTAGTCATTAAAATACAATAACTTTGCTCAGCTCCACGTCCTACTCTACCTCGTAACTGATGTAGTTGAGACAAGCCAAATCGCTCTGCACTTTCAATAACCATTACACTTGCATTTGGAATATTTACACCAACTTCAATCACTGTAGTTGCAACCATAATTTGAGTTTCCCCTTTTATAAAACGTTGCATTTCATATTCTTTATCAGAAGCTTTCATTTTTCCGTGAACGATACTAATTTGATATTTAGGTATTGGAAACTCACGTGAAATACTTTCATAACCATCCATCAAATCTTTGTAATCCATTGCTTCCGATTCATTAATCAAAGGGTACACAATATATACTTGTCTTCCTTTAGCTATTTCATCTTTTAAAAATTTAAAAACAGATAACCTGTTGGCATCATACCTATGTGCTGTTTTGATTTCTTTTCTCCCTGGTGGCAATTCATCAATAACAGAAATATCCAAATCTCCATAAGCACTCATTGCCAATGTACGTGGAATTGGTGTTGCTGTCATTACTAAAACATGTGGAGGTAATTCATTTTTTTTCCACATTTTAGAGCGTTGTTCAACACCAAATCTATGCTGCTCATCAATAATGGCAATCCCCAAATTTTTGAATTTTACTTTGTCTTCAATAAGTGCATGAGTTCCAATCAAAATATTTAAGGCTCCCGATTCCAGTTGCTGATGAATTTGCTTCCTTTCTTTCGTTTTTACAGATCCTGTTAACAATTTAACTGTAACATTCAATCCTTCTAACAATTCAACAACAGCATTAAAATGTTGCGTTGCTAAAATTTCGGTTGGAGCCATAAATGCAGCTTGATATCCATTGTCAAGTGCAATTAATATTGTTAATAAAGCAACAATTGTCTTACCTGAACCCACATCACCTTGCAATAAACGATTCATTTGGGCATTAGAACCTATGTCTTTTCTAATTTCCTTAAGCACTCTTTTTTGTGCATCTGTTAAATCGAAAGGTAACTTATTTTTATAAAAATTATTAAAATTTTCACCCACTTTTTCAAAATTGAAACCTTTTATTTTTGACTTTCGAATTAATTTCTTTCGAATTAATTGAAGTTGAATAAAAAATAATTCTTCAAACTTTAAACGTTCCATTGATTTGGTCAATAATTCTTGATTCTGTGGAAAATGAATATTTAAAAGTGCTTCATTTTTAGAAATTAAATGAAGTTCCTCAATAATTGAAACCGACAATGTTTCTTTAAAATTTCCATTTAATTCTTCAAACAAACTTTGAATCATTTTTGATACAATGCGATTCGTAATTCCTTTATTGGTAAGCTTTTCGGTTGAAGGATAAACGGGTTGCATTGCAGTTCGAAGGTTCTTTTTATAATCAGCCAACAATTCCATTTCGGGATGTGGCATAGAAAACAAACCATTAAAATAGGTGAGTTTTCCAAAAATAACATAGGGTGTGTTAATTTTTAGGGCATCTTTAATCCATTTCGCACCTCTAAACCAAACCAATTCCATAGAACCAGTTTCATCAATAAAAGTAGCTACCAACCTGCTTCCTCGTTTTTGTTCAACAGTTTTTATATGGGTGATTTTTCCAATAATTTGTATCTCAGCACTGTTTTGTTGGAGTTGATTAATCTTAAAAAACTGAGTTCTGTCAATATAACGATTTGGGAAAAAATTCACCAAATCATTAAAAGTAAAAATTCCCAATTCAGATTTTAACAAATCGGCTCTACTAGGTCCAACGCCTTTTAAATATGAAATGGAAGTATTTAAATTGTATATAGCCATTTAATTTATTGAAAACACGAAGGTAGCAATTCAAAGAGCAATAAACAATTACAAATTTAAACGAACTAATTGCGTATATTTGCAACCTTAATTTTTTAATATGAGATTACATAGAAACCTAGTATATACAGTTATTGAATCCATTAAACTTGTTTTTAATGAAGATGAATATGCCGATAAGGTAGTACAAAAAGCCTTAAAGAAAGATGCACGTTGGGGAGCAAGAGACCGTAAATTTGTTGCCGAAACCATTTATGAAATGGTACGTTGGAAACGATTATACAACGAAATTGCTGGTACAAAATCTCATTATACTACTGAAAATGTTTGGAAAAATTTTTCAGTTTTTGCTATTTTAAAAGGTTACAAATTACCTGATTGGAATCAATTACAAGGTGTTCCTGAAAGAAGAATCAAAGGTAAATTTGACGAATTACAAAAAGAGCGTGTTTTTAAAGAATCTATTCCTGATTGGTTAGATGAATTAGCTGTGAAAGAATTAGGTGAAAAACATTGGAGTAAAGAGATTACAGCATTGAATATGCAAGCTGAAGTTATTTTACGCACAAATACACTTAGAACCAATAAAATTTCTTTAAGAAAAAAATTAGCTGATGAAGGTATTGAAACTGTTTTTATTGATGGGTATCCTGATGCTTTAAAATTGGTAGAGCGTGCAAATGTTTTTACAACAGCTTGTTTTAAAGATGGTTTATTTGAAGTGCAAGATGCTTCTTCCCAATTAGTTGCAGCTTATTTAGATGTACAACCTGGTATGCGCGTTATTGATACTTGTGCTGGAGCTGGAGGTAAAACATTGCATTTGGCTGCTTTAATGGAAAATAAAGGTCAGATTATCGCAACAGATCTTTACGAAAGTAAATTGAAAAAATTAAAAATTAGAACTCGAAGAGCCGGTGTTTTTAATGTTACTACAAAAGAATTAGACTCTTCTAAAGTAATGAAAAAAATGAAAGGAACAGCAGATAGGGTTTTAATTGATGCGCCTTGTAGTGGAATTGGTGTTCTAAGAAGAAACCCTGATAGTAAATGGAAATTACAACCAGAGTTTGTAGAAAATATTATAAAAACACAAGCCGAAATATTAGAAAATTACTCCCAACTAACTAAGGTAGGCGGAAAAATGGTGTATGCAACTTGTTCAATTTTACCTTCAGAGAATGAGAATCAAGTTAAAAATTTCCTTAAAAACAATGCCAACTGGGAAATTATTAAGGATCACAAAGTTTCACCTTTTAAATCGGGTTACGATGGATTTTATATGGCTTTGCTAGAACGCAAGAGTTAATTTCGTTGCTGTTCAGTTATATTGCATTTTGAGTATTTAATATTAGCTAATTAATAAATTTTGTTCATCCTTTAATTCGGCTGACAGTTTTTGTTAATTAGTTTCATTGTTAAAAAATGAATAGCTAAGTCAAATATATCTTTTTCAATAAAATTTTTCAACTTAAAAGCTTACTCCCAAAAATCTTTTTTGTCTTTATCCATAATCTCTTTTATTTTTCTTTCCTCCCAATCATTTCCTAATAAAAATTTCATTCCAAAAACATTAAAGGCATGAAATACAATTCCTATTCCCCAAAAAATAGCAGTATTATACGTTTGCCATTCCCAAAAATTATTCCATCCATCTTCCGAAACAATATTTATAATAATTAAAAAAGCATTTACCAAAATATAAACAGTAAGGTGTACATAAAAACCTTTGATTGCTTTTACTTTCTTTTTTGCTCTAATATATTTTTGTTCTTCTAAATTTGAATTTTCCATGATTTTAAAATTTTTGATTGTTCTCTTCATCCATAATCTCTTTTATTTTTCTTTCCTCCCAGTCTTTTCCGAAAATTAGGTTATTACCAAATACTCCAAAGGCATGAAAAGCAATACCTACTCCCCAACCCATCATAGGCCACCAAAACCACCAATAACCAGGAGATGTCATATAATTAATAAAAAATAAGAAAGGAATCACTAAGCAATAAGCCAGTAAATTAGCATAAAATCCTTTTATATTGTCTACTTTTTTCTTTGCTCTAATATATTTATCTTCTTCTGTATAATATTTTTTCATGATGTTTGTTTTATTTTTTAAACTATTCTCTTTAAACTTTAGACTTAAATTCTACTCCCAATATTGTTTACTATCTTCATTCATATATTCCTGAATTTTTCTTTCTTCCCAATTTTTTCCTAAAAACGGATTGTATGCAAAAGCTTTAAAACCTCCAAATATTAAACCTATACCCCAACCCATCATAGGAAACCAAAACCAATGAAATTGTGGTACATATTTTAAATTGATATAAATTAAAAACGGGATTACAATGCAATAGGCTATTAAACTTGAATAAAATCCTTTTATATCTTCTACGCGTTCAACGGCACGTAAATATTTGCTGCTTTCTATATTTCCTGATGTTTTCATAATTGTTGTTTTTTGAGTTAATAATGGTAATTTTACTGTGAAATTATCTGATGTTTTTTCAACAGAAACCTTTTTTAAGGTAATCAAGTTATATCTGTCAATAATATTATTCAATCCTACTTTTGTTCCCTGCTCCAAAACTGTTTTTGGGTTGTAATTATTGGTTATTACCAAATAGCCATTCGCTTCTGTTATTACAACTTTAAGTGGATTTTCTTCTGAAACCGCATTGTGCTTTATGGTATTTTCCAGCAATAATTGAAGTGATAACGGAATTATTTTTAATTCAGGATTACTTGCTTTTTCAGGAATATCAAAGGTTAAGGCATTTTCAAAACGCATTTTTAATAATTCCATATAGGTTTTTGCGAACTGTAATTCTTCATCTAAATCTATTAAATCTTTATTTTTTTGTTCTAAAACATATCGGTAAACTTTTGATAATTTTGTTGTAAATTTTTCAGCTTGCGCTGGATTTTCACCAATTAAAGATGCTAATACATTTAAACTATTGAATAAAAAATGAGGATCTATCTGACTTTTTAGCGACTCAAATTTTGCGGTTTCTGTTTTAGCAACTATCTGTTGTTCAGTTACTTTCTTTTCAGACAAAGCTTTATAAAAGAAAACTGTATGAAAAACCAAACTAACAATTAAAGTTATTACCAATCCAAATGTATAGTACGAAATTGCAGAAGGATCATTCAAAAACCGATCTAAAGGATAACCCAAAATAACAACCAATGTAACAAATCTTAAAATTGTCAAGCCAACCATTGTCAATATTATCGATCCTAAAGCACCTACCACTAGACGATTTTTTGAGTTTTCCTTCCAAGAATATTTAACTTCTAAATAATAAAAAAAGTAAGCATTCAAAGCAGTTAAAACTGTGGCGTACATAAAATGAATACCCAATACCTTAGCAAGTTCATTTATTGGCAAATCAAATCCTCCTCCAAAAACCAATCGTTCAATAATAAATATTATAACGGCTAATATTCCTGAGATTTTAAGTATGTATTTTATGTTAAATTTCATGGTTCATTAATTACTATTTAGTAACTGCAATTTAAAATTTAATTTCCAAAGTTAGATTTTCATTTTTCACTTCAAATTTGGAGTTGCTAAACTGTGGTGGGCCAAAACTTAAAGTATTGTTTGAAGTTCCATAACTTTCTTTTGGCATCCCGTTTTCTTGAAAATCCATTTTCCCATTGCTATTGGCATCGTGAAAGCAAATGATTGCATATTCACCATCAGGGACGTTTTCGAAAGTTACGTTACTTACACCTTCTTCAATTGTTGAAGATTTTGCTAATAAAGGAGCTTTCATAAAAGATTCTTCGTTGTACAAAGCAAAAGCTACGGTTCCATTATCACTTAAAGCATTGACAACCAAAACTTTTAACATTTTTCCATCTGTAATTTCAGATGATGGTTGTGTTTGTGCCATTATTGCCGACGTAAATAAAAAGGCTAAGGCTAAAATAAAATGTTGCATAATAATTTGATTTTTTGTTAATAATTAAATTTCACAGTTCAAAAGTGATAGAAATTAAGCAACTACAAAATTTAAGTTTTCTGAATTGTAGTTTTTTTAGGATGAATTGTAATTTTGGTTGTTAGTTGGTTCTTGGATATTGGGATTTTTGAATTTAGAATTTGATTCTCGGT
>BS_KBA_SWE02_21mDRAFT_10000084_pt1 | contig 30044 bp, 30 predicted proteins | sample BalSeasSWE02_21m_FD_9196 | JGI IMG/M metagenome (IMG submission 9196)
GAATTGTATTCGGCTGTAAACTCAAAAATTAACACCATTTATAGGGCTATTGAGTTGCAAAATTTATTAGAAGTTGATACAGAAACACCTATTCAATTGGAAGGTGAAAAATTGGATGAAGTGAAAAGAGAAATTAGAGGTTTAAAAAAACAGTAAATTATGAAAAATATAGCCTTAGTTTTAATTGTTTTGGTGTTTGCAAGTTGCAACTGCAATGAAAAACCAGCTGAACAAGTGAATATGATTGCAGAAAAAGAACAAATAAATAACTTGTTGGAAAATTGGCATCTAAATGCTGCAAAAGCCAACTTTGAATCTTATTTTGACGCAATGAGTAGTGAAAGTGTTTTTGTTGGAACCGATGCTGCTGAAGTATGGAATATTCAGCAATTTAAAGATTTTTCTAAGCCATATTTTGACAAGGGAAATGCTTGGAGCTTTTCGGCTGTTGAAAGAAATATTTATTTAGATTCTGAAGGTAAAATTGCTTGGTTTGATGAACTTCTGGATACTTGGATGGGTGTTTGCAGAGGTTCAGGAGTTTTAAAGAAAAAGGATAGTGTTTGGAAAATTGAACATTATGTGCTTTCACTTACTGTTCCAAACGAGAATATTCAAGATGTGATTCAAGTAAATAAAGAAAAGGATTCACTGTTTTTAATCCATCTTAAAAAATAGCCTGAGTTATAACCCAAGCTATTTTTTATACTTATATAAATTTAGAATAACGTACTAATTAATCTTAGCATCATCATCATTTAGTTCTTTAGGATTACTTTTTTCAACTTTCATAACTCTATTGTTATTATAAGTAATACTCGTCGTTTCACCATCTTTCCAATAAATCCAAGTACCAATTTTCACTCCATAATTGTAAAAAGCAACACATTTTTTTGAACCATCTTCATAATAGCTTACCCAAGAACCTTGTAAATCCCCTTTTTTGGAATAATATCCGTGCTGCATAATGTTACCGCTATCATAATAAACAGTAACTTCAGTTAAATCACCAGATTTTTCAATTTTAGGTAAATGGGTTTTTTGGGAAAATATAATTGAAGTGTTAAAAATTAATACCAATGCAATTAGTAGTTTTTTCATAATCGTAAAATTAATTGTTAATAATATTCAAATTTACGATATATAGTATTGGTTTATAATGATTTAAATCAGTGTTTTTTTATATAAATAATTATTGAATACATGTTTTTACAACATCAAAAACCAGGTTAGATTCGTAGCCTTTTGAAATTAGATAAATTGAAAGTTTATTCCTTTTTTTAAATGAATTTGATTCTTTAATTAAGGGCATCTTTTTTTTAGCTAATTGCTGAAGCGTTTTTAAATAATCATCTTCTTTAATTTCTAAAAGCGCATTTTTGATATTGTAAGCTGAAATATTTCTAAATTTCAATTCGCTGGTAATTTTAATTTTACCCCATTTTTTAATATTGAATTTTCCTCGGACAAATGCTTTTGCGAACCGTTCTTCATTTAAAAAATTGTGTTGTAATAAATGAAGTAATATTTTTTCTTTAGCCTGTGGAATCATATTTATATCATATAGTTTTTGCTCAACTTCTTTATGACAACGTTCTTGATAGGTACAATAATTTTCTAAAAGCTTGGTAGCTTCATCAACGGTATATGATTTTTCACTTTTCATTCATTACAAGTTAACAAAAAAAGCAACTCAGTATGAGTCGCTTTTTAAAATAAATGGTTTTCAATTTATTGTTTTCTATTCAACCTAAGTTTTAAACTGTTAATAATAGAATACATCACTGGTACAATTATTAAAGTTAGGAAGGTTGCAAACGTAAGTCCGAAAATAATTGTCCAAGACATTGGTCCCCAGAACGCTACATTTTCACCTCCAATATAAAACTGAGGGTCAAATTCAGTAAACAGTGTTAAAAAATTTATGTTAATCCCAATTGCAAGAGGCAATAAGCCTAAAATGGTTGTTATTGCAGTTAGTAAAACAGGTCTTAAACGCGTTTTTCCACCTTCTACAATACTTTCATCTATTAAATTTTTGGTTAAAACACCTGGTTCTAAACCTTCTTCTATACGTTTACGAATCATAATTAAATTGGTGTAATCTATTAACACAATGGCGTTGTTTACCACAATACCAGCCAATGAAATAATACCAATCATGGTCATCATAATAACAAATTCCATTCTAAANGCAATCAANCCTAAGAGCACACCAATTAAACTTAATACCACAGAAAGTGAAATAACAATAGGGGTTGAGGTTGAGTTAAATTGACCAACAAGGATTAAGAAAATAAGGAAAACTGCAATTAACAATGCTTTACTTAAAAAGGCCATTTCTTCAGCTTGTTTTTCTTGTTCACCCGTAAATGAAATTGAAATACCTTTAGGTAAGTGGTAATTTTCTAGAGCTGCCTTAATCTGGTCATTTACTTCAGTGGCATTGTAATTTTCAAGTACGTTTGAAAACACAGTAATTACCCTATCTAAATCTTTACGTTTTACGGCGCTAAAAGTTGAAGATGTTTCTGTAGTTGCAATAGAAGCGATTGGAACTTGAACAATTTTACCGTTGCTTTGATTTCTAAATGTGAGTTTTTGGTTTAACAAAGCTTCTTTATTGTAACGATATTTATCCATTAAACGAATGTTAATTGGATAATCATCCTCTCCATCTTTAAATGTTGAAACTTCTTTTCCAAATAATGAAGTACGAATTGCATCTCCAATTTGTCCAGTTGAAACATTTAAGCGACGTGCTTTTTGACGGTCTATAATAAATGGTAATTCAGGTTTTCCTTGTTCAACATCTAATTTTAATTCTTCAATACCTATAATATTTGAATTGTTTATAAATTGTTTAAGGCCTTCTGCTGAAGCTAAAATTTCCTCATAATTTTCACCTGAAACTTCAATATTGATTGGAGCTCCTGTTGGTGGTCCGTCTGCAGGTCTGTCAACGGTAATATTTACCCCTGGAAAATTGTGTAGCAGCTCTCTAATTTCAATTAAAACATCATCGGTATCTACACCATCTCTATCAATAAACTTCACGAAATCTACTGTAATACGCGCTTTGTTTGGAGTTGTACCGCCTTGTTGCCCTTGATTTGGATCACTGGTTCCATCACCAACTTGTCCAATAACAGAAGTAATTAAAAAGTTTGAACCATTAACTTCGTACTTTTTTAAATGCTCCTGAATTTTATTTTCAATCTCAAAAGAAAGCTTATTTGTAACTTCAATATCGGTTCCAATAGGATATTCTATATATACATACACCTGTTTTGGTGGAGTTTCAGGGAAGAATAATACGTTTGGCGGAAAAGCAGCAAACAACATAAATGATAAAAATAACATNCCGAAGGTTCCTAAAAAGAAGGCTCTTGGTCTTTTTCCGTGAAGTACATATTTTAAGGATCGTTCATAAGTATTTTCTAATTTAGGTAGAAAAACCTTTTGAAACCACTCTGTGCCTGGGGTTAATAATTTCGTATTTATAACACGTAAAAGTCCGGCTACAACCAAAAGTAATCCAACCGCATTTAATGCTTTATAACCAGAAATCAATCCTCCAATAATAAAAAATCACCCCAATTGCAAATAACCCTGAACTGTAAATTAATATTTTTTTAAAGTTAACTTCGTCTTCTTTTATTTTCATAAAAACGGAAGTTAAAACAGGGTTTATAACTAAAGCTACAAATAAAGATGAGCTTAATACAATTATCAATGTTATTGGTAAATACCGCATAAATTCACCCATAATTCCAGGCCAAAAAGCAATTGGTAAAAATGCAGCCAATGTAGTTGCAGTTGAAGCAACAATAGGCATTGCTACTTCTCCAACGCCATATTTAGCAGCATCAATTTTTGAATAGCCTTCATCGAGTAAACGATACACATTTTCAACAACCACAATTCCATTATCAACCAACATTCCCAAGGCTATTACCAAAGAGAATAGTACCATAATATTTAAAGTTACTCCTAAAGAACTTAAAATAATGAAAGAAATAAACATAGATAAAGGAATGGCAATTCCAACAAACAGTGCATTTCTAATGCCGAGGAAAAATAATAGGACTACAACTACTAAAATAATTCCTAAAATAATGCTGTTTTCCAAATCGGAAACCATGGTCTTGGTATCGTTCGTTTGGTCGTTCGTTTTAGAAATATAAAGGTTAGAAGGAAAGTAATTTTCTTTCGCTTTGGCGATAATTACATCAATTTGTTCAGAAGCATTAATTAAGTTTTCACCACCGCGCTTGGTTACATCAAGCATAACTACAGGCTGAGAAAACTCACGTGCATAACTTGTTTTTTCTTGCTCTTTAAAACTCACATTTGCAACATCACGTAAATAAACGATGTTACCAAATTCTTGTTTTACAACAATATCTTCAATTTCTCTGGCCGACTTAAATTCACCAACAATACGCACATTTCTACGAATACCATTTTCTAATAAATCACCTCCTGAAATAGTTACGTTTTCATTTTGAATGGCCTGTGCAATATCATTAAAGCTAATTTGTGAAACTTGTATTTTATACAAATCGACACTAATTTCCATTTCTTTATCTTGAATACCACGAATATCAACTTTTGATATTTCAGGGACTTTTTCAATTTCATCTTCTAAATATTCGCCATATTCTTTTAATTGATCCATAGAAAAATCACCCGATAAATTAATGTTCATAATTGGCATTAATTCAGCAAAATTTAATTCTTTTACAGTAGGATCGGCAGGTAAATCTGTTGGGAAATCTTTATCAGACTTAGCAGCATCAACTTTGTCCTTTACTTTACGTAAAGCTTCGGTTGGTGATATGCTAAAGTCAAATTTTACTTGTATGGTCGAAAATCCTTCAATTGAGGTTGAAATAATTTCGTCAACACCTGAAATACCATTGATTTCTTTTTCTAGCGGACGTGTAATTAATTTTTCAATATCTAAGGCAGAGTTTCCGGGATATGCTGTTGCAACAAAAACTTCAGGCATAACAATTTCTGGAAAAGCTTCTCTTGGCATACTGTTGTATGAAAATATACCTGCCAAAAATATCATTACAATAATTACATACACGGTCATTTTATTATGAATGGCCCATGTAGATAGTTTGAATTCTTTTAATACTTTACTCATTTTAATGTAGTTCTATTCAGTTATATTTACAATATCACCTGCTTTTACAATCCTGGCTCCGGCATTTACCAATTGGTCGTTTTCAGATAGACCTTCACTTATGTAAACCTGATTGTTGTATTCATTTTCAACAGTTATTAAGCTTTTTACAACCATTGTTTCATCATTTTCATTTTTAATGGTAAACACATAGGTATTGCCTTGTTGATCTTTTTGCACAAGTGTAGACGGAATAATTATTCCTTCAATTTGAAAATCTAATATTTTTAAATCAGCTAATAAATTTGGCTTAATAGTTTGATCTTTATTAGCAATGTTAATACGTGTTTTAAAACTGCGATTGTTTGGATTGATATAATTACCAACTTGTGTAATTTTTGAAGTCATTTCTTTATTTATTGAAGGAAAAAACAACATTGTTTCTGTACCTACTTTAATAACTGGTAGGTATGTTTCAGTAATGTCAGCTTCTACATATACATTGTCTAAATTTATTAAACGTACAACTGGCATTTGAGGGCTTGTAAGTTCTCCGTTCCTTGGAAATATTTCATCAACAATTCCACTAAATGGTGCTGTAATTTTCATTTTACTGCTTTGCGTTTTTAAACTAACCAAATTATTTTCTAAACCTTCTTTTTGAGCTTTGGCTTGTAAAAATTGCATTTCAGAACCAATTTTTTGTTCCCAAAGACGTTTTTGACGTTCAAAAGTAGTATTGGCTAAAGACAATTGGGTATTTAATTCATCAATATTATTTTTAATTGAAGAATCATCTAGTTGTAGCAGAACTTGACCTGCATTAACTTGCTGACCTTCTTTCACATAAATGGCTTTCACAGTTCCTCCTAATTCTGGTCTAATTTCAATATTTTTATCTGCCTGAACAACTCCCTGAATTTCAATAAAATGTTTGAAAACATCATTTTTTACAGGTAAAACTGTAATTATATGAAGTTTTTTATTGGTGTCAATTTTTGAAATTTGTTTTTCAACCTTTTGAAGTTCGGCATTTAAACTGTCCATTTTTGTTATGATGGCTGTTTTTTGAATGTTTAACTCTTCTAATGAAGATTTTTGAGTACCATCTCCGCAAGAAATGATAAATATTAGCGTAATAAAAAGTATGATTATTTTTTTCATTTTAAAGTTTTTCTAATTGTTAATTGGTGTATTTAAGGCTTTGTCTAAACCAGCTTTTGAAGCAATTACATTAAGCATTCCTTGTAAATAATTTTGTTGCATTGTATATAACTGACGTTGAGCTTCAGTTAGGTCGAAACTGGTTGAAAGACCTTCGAAAAATTTGATTTCCTGTTTTCTTTCAATCCGTTCAGCCAAAGCTAAATTTTCTTTTGAAGTTTCAAATTCTTCAATACTATATTGGTATTCAACTTTCGCAGTTTCCAATTCTAAGTATACTTTTTGGGTTGTTTGGATAAGATTGATTTGGGCTTTGTCAAAATCAATTTTTGCTTGTTGTGTTCTGCTGCTTCTGGCTAAACTACTAAATATTGGAATGTCTAAACTAAGACCTAATAGAGAATAATCGAACCATTTTTGGTCGTTATTTAGAAATGAGAATGTATCACTATAACCTGCATAACCATAGTTTATGAAGCTTTTTAATGTTGGTAACGCTTTACTTTTTTCTAATTTAACAACAGCTTCTCGGCCTTCCTGTGTAATTTCGGCTATTCTGTAATCTATGTGATCTTCAACAGTAAAATCTTTTGAAAGTAAATCTAATCGAATATTTTGTGTCGTTAAATTATCTAAATTATCAGTTAAAATTAAAGTAGTATTGATATCTGACCCCAAAATAATATTGAGCATTTTATAGCTAATACTTTTTAATTTTTCAGTTTTTGAAAGTGAAATTTTTAATGAAGCCAATGTNATTTTAAGTTGCTCAACACTTTCTTCTTCTGCAAAACCATTTTTATATATTTCTTCAGTTTGCATTAAATTTTTCTCTAAAGTAGCAACGTTTTTTTCTAAAATTAAAATACCTTCTTCAGTAAACAATACATTGCCATAAGCATTTATAACATTTTCTCTAATAAGTTGCTCCGTTTTTTCTTTTGCGTTTATAGGGATTTGCATATAGGTCTCAAGGTATTTTAAGCCAACAATATAAGAGCCATCAAAAATCAACTGATTTAAAGTTGCTGATGTATTTAAACTATTTGAAGTTCCAAATGCGACTTCTATATATTCACCAGGTTGTCCGCCAACAAATTCGGCAGGAATTAAAGAAATTTGTTGTTTTAACCAATTTTGATAGTCAATTGAAGCCTCAATTTGAGGTAGACCTATAGCTACAGTTTCTCTGTTTCTGTGAATAGAAGATTCAATATCTTTGTTAGCTTGCTTTATGGCATAACTATTTTCTAGCGCATAAGCAATGGCATCATCTAACGAAAGCGTCATGCTGTTTTGAGCATGAACTTGAATGCCAAGTAATATTATAATAGTAAATAACAGGTGTTTTTTCATTCTTAATAAGGGTTTTTTTCTAATTGTTCTTCTAAAATTTGTAATCCTTTTTCTGTCGCAATTGCTCTTGTGTGATACTCGAGCACATTGGTTTCTAATTTGTTTAATGTGTTTTTATTATAGGTATAAAAAGTTGCATCGTGGACGCTCATAGCCAATGAAAAGTAAAATTTTGCGGTTAGCTCTTTGTCAATATTTTTTCGGTATATCCCTTCATTTATACCTTTCTCAATATTATTTAAAATACAATCTTTAAACATAGAAAATTCTTTTTCCATCATCTTCACATATGTTTTTGGGTAGTATTTTTTAAGCTGGTACATTGGAGAATCGTCCGAGTTTTTAAGCAAATCCTTAAACATTTTTTTTATTTCGAAGTTTTCTTGAATTGCATTAAATCCTTTTTCACAAATACATACGACTGATTTGTGCATTGTTTCGTGTAAATGAATGGTAGTTTCATCTACAAGTTCTTCTTTGTTTTTAAAGTATTTATAAATTGTTTTTTTTGAAATACCAAGTTCGCTGGCAATATCGTCCATAGTAACACTCTTAAAACCAAGTTTTAAGAATATATTTCCAGTTTTTTTTAAAATTACCTCTTTCATAAAAGAAATCTTATTTAAGATTTTAGGGTACAAATATAATCAAGGAAACTTTAGAAACAATAAAAGTTTCCAAAGTTTTTACAATTTAGTAACATATAAAAATTTAAATCAATGGTTTTTAATATTTTTGAAAGATGTATTTTTACCTAAAATAATTGAAAAAATGAATAGTATTGATTCTTACAAGCAAGATTTTGTATCTTATTTAAATAAAAAAATAGCTGTAAAAGAGCCTGAAAATTTATACGAACCTATACATTATATATTGCAAATTGGAGGTAAGCGTTTACGTCCGGTTTTAACATTAATGACTTGCGAACTTTTTGGTGGAGATGTTAAAAATGCATATGATGCTGCATTGGCAGTTGAGGTTTTTCATAATTTCACGTTAATTCATGACGATATTATGGACAGTGCACCTATTAGAAGAGGGCAAGAAACTGTGCATAAAAAATGGGATGTAAATACAGGTATTTTGTCGGGTGATGCCATGATGATTATGGCCTATCAATGTTTAGAAAATTACAAGCCATCAGTTTTTAAAGAATTAACAATTTTGTTTAGTAAAACTGCATTGGAAGTTTGTGAAGGGCAACAATTAGATGTTGATTTTGAATCGAGAAATGATGTTACAATTGATGAATATATAAAGATGATTACCAATAAAACATCTGTTTTAGTTGCGGCAGCAATGAAAATGGGTGCAATTATTGCTGAAGCAGATTCACTGGAAACGCAGAAAATCTATGATTTTGGTTTGAATTTAGGAATCGCATTCCAATTGCAAGATGATTATCTGGATACCTTTGGTAATGCTGCTGAATTTGGAAAGCAAATAGGAGGTGATATCAATGAAAACAAGAAAACATATTTGTATTTAAAAACTTTGGAAGTTTGTGATTTAGAAGATAAACAGCAGTTAATTACTTTATACAAGTCAAAGCAAAATCAAAAAAATAAAATAAGTGAAGTGACCCATATTTTTAATAAAAATAAAGTGGCCGAACTTACTAAAAAAGAAATTGAACAGTATTCAAACAAAGCTTTTAATATTTTAGAGGATATTGGAATTCCTTATGAAAATAAAGCCATTCTTAAAAATTTCGGAATGAATTTAATGAAAAGAAAAGTGTAATGTTAAGCGCCAAAAACTCATTAGAATTACTAAAAAGCATTGAAATAGAAAATTTGTATTTAAAATTAATTAAACAATTAAACAAAGATTTTCAACTTTCAAATTTGGATTTTTCTTTTGAAGAAACGTTATCTCCCATAGAATTAAAAGAGAAAATTATAGTTATCTTATTGAATTTGATCAGCAATAAATATGATGATTATTTAAATTTTTTATACAGAGTAGATGTTTCAGAAAAAGAACTATTAAAGATTAGAGAAACCGATTTGCCAAGCATTGTGAATCAAATTGCATTCTTAATTTTAAAAAGAGAATACCAAAAAGTATGGTTGAAACGCAATTATTAAATTTTTTTAACAAAACATAAAAATTGATATTCAGCAGGTTAGAGACCAATAATAAATTATAAGAAACGAATCAATTAATATTTTTTAAAAACAAGTTAAAAATATTGTAGTTAAAAAAAATAATAGTAAATTTGCAGCCATAATTTAGGTCCCATAGCTCAGTTGGTTAGAGCACCTGACTCATAATCAGGTGGTCCTTGGTTCGAGCCCAAGTGGGACCACAAATAATACCAAAGCCTTGCAGAAATGTAGAGGCTTTTTTTGTGGCAAATTATTAACGCTTTATTAAACTAAGGTTTAATAAGTTATAGTTTTTTAAAAAAAATACTATATTTGTATAAAATGGCAATGATTTTATTAATAGAATTTTAAGTGTAACCCCATAATGAGTAGGTATATTAACAAATTTATGTTAAGTGTTTTTTTTGTGCTTATAACTTTTGTTGTCTATTCACAAAATAACGGAAACGGAAACGGAAACGGAAACGGAAACGGTAAGGGAAAACCACCTAATCCAAACAGTCCGCCACCTCCACCAGGAACACCAATTGATGGCGGCTTGTCATTTTTAATTATTTCGGGAGTTGCTTATGGTATTTTTGAATTAAGAAGAAAAAAGTAATTACTTCTCTAACAATCTTGCTACATATTTTCCAATAACATCAAATTCTAAATTTACAACAGTGCCTTTTTTAAAGGTGTGAAAATTTGTAAATTCATAAGTATAAGGAATAATAGCTACCGAAAAACTGTTCTTTTTAGAATTCACTACCGTTAAACTTGTACCATTTACAGTAACAGAACCTTTTTCAATAGTAATATTGTTAAAAGTAGTATCGTATTCAAAACTAAAAACCCAACTTCCATCCTCTTCAATAACATCAGTACAAATTGCTGTTTGGTCAACATGGCCTTGTACAATATGCCCGTCTAGCCTTGCTCCAAGTATCATAGCGCGTTCCAAATTTAATTTGTCACCAATTCTTAGATGTTTAAAATTAGATTTGTCTAAGGTTTCTTTAATTGCAGTTACCGTATATTCATTTTCATGAATGTTAACGGTTGTTAAACAAACCCCATTGTGAGCAACACTTTGATCAATTTTTAATTCAGGAGCAAGATTGCTTTCAATAGTAATATGAAAATTCTCACCCTCTTGAACAATATTTTTAACACTCCCTAAAGTTTCTATTATACCTGTAAACATAATTTTGTAATTTTATTTGATTACTTTTGAAGTCTCAAAATTAAGAATAATATAGCCGATTGATGAATAAATCTGAAAAAATAAAATTAGGAATTTCTATAGGAGATTTTAACGGTATTGGAATAGAAATTATTTTAAAAACCTTTTTAGATAAACGCATGTTAGATTTTTGTACACCTATAATTTTTGGTAGTACAAAATTAATTACAGCTTATAAAAAATCTATGAATATCGATTTGCCTTTTAACGGAATAAAACACGTAAATCAGGCTATTCTAGGTAAAATTAATATTGTAAACCTTTGGAATGAAGATATTCTTGTTGAATTAGGGAAAGCAACTGAAGCTTCAGGAAAATATGCTTTTAAATCTTTAGAGGCTGCTACTACTTCATTAAAAAATGGTGAAATAGATATTTTAGTTACAGCACCTATTAATAAGGATAATATTCAGTCTGATGAATTTAAATTTCCAGGACACACCGAATATTTAGAATCCATGTTAGATGGTGAAAGTTTAATGATTTTAATGACTGATAAGCTAAGAATAGGATTGATAACAGGTCATATTCCTGTTTCAGAAATTTCTAAAACAATTACACCAGAGTTAATAAAACAGAAAGTTGAAATTTTACACAAAACCTTGATTCAGGATTTTGCGATTTCAAAACCAAAGATTGCCATTTTAGGTCTAAACCCTCATTGTGGTGATAACGGAGTAATAGGAAAGGAAGATGATGAAATTATTAGACCAACAATTGCTGAAATACAAGAAGAAGGAAAGTTAGTATATGGACCATATGCTGCTGATAGTTTTTTTGGATCAGAAAATTATAAAAATTTTAATGCTATATTAGCGATGTATCATGATCAAGGTTTGGCACCCTTTAAAACGTTGTCTTTTGGTGAGGGAGTTAACTTTACTGCAGGTTTAGAAAAAATTAGAACTTCGCCTGACCACGGAACGGCATATGAATTGGCAGGAAAGGATATTGCAAATATTAATTCATTTAAAGAGGCTGTTTATAGTGCGATTCAGGTTTATACAACTAGGGAAGAGTATAAAGAATTGACTGAAAACATTTTAAAAACAAATCGCTAAAAATAAAAACAATAAAATTTCAGAAATTATTGTATCATATATTTAGATAATTTTATATCTTTGCACGCTCAAATTGAAGTTCGAAATGAAAGATTTAAAAATTTTTGATATTTCTTTTATTGGTTTAAAAGATGGAGACCATCAATTTGAATATAAAATTGAGAAAGCGTTCTTTGATTTTTTTAACTATGACGAGTTTTATAACTCAAATGTACAAGTAGTTTTATCTTTTTTTAAAAAAGCTACCATGTTTGAATTAAACTTTGTTTGTAAAGGCTGGGTTGAGGTTGACTGTGATTTAACAGGTGAGCGTTTTCAACAAATAATAGACGCTAACATTGATTTAGTAGTAAAATTTGGGGAAGATTATAACGATGAAAATGAAGAATTGTTAATCATTCCGCACTCACAATTTAAAATAAATGTGGCTCAATATATTTATGAGGCAATTGTTTTATCAGTGCCAATTAAAAAAATTCATCCTGGAGTGATTGATGGAACATTGCAGTCTGACATATTAGAGAAATTAAAAGAATTTGAGATTAATAGCTACGAGGAAGATCAAACAGAGGAAGAAACAAATAGGGAAATTGACCCTAGATGGAATAAATTAAAAGAATATACTAATAGAAAAAAATAAGAGTAATGGCACATCCTAAGAGAAAAATATCAAAAACAAGAAGAGATAAAAGAAGAACTCATTATAAAGCAGTAGCTCCACANGTTGCTATTGACCCTACAACTGGTGAGGCTCATTTATATCACAGAGCACATTGGCATGAAGGTAAATTGTATTATAGAGGTCAAATTGTTATTGATTCTGAAGAAATTCAAGCTTAATATAATATTTTGAAAATATAGTTAAAAACTCCCATTTCGGGGGTTTTTTTCATTTATTGTGGTGAAAAAGGTTAGAAAATGATAAATTTCAGGGCAAAAGTTAAAATAATTTCATTACTTTGAGCGCTCTGTTTTATAAAAAGAAAACAAGAATATGACAAAAATTACTGCAGCAATTACAGCCATTGGAATGTATGTTCCTGATGATATTTTAACAAATGAAATGTTAGAGAAAATGGTTGATACAAATGATGAGTGGATTACTTCAAGAACTGGAATTAAAGAGCGAAGAATTTTAAAGGGAGAAGGTAAAGGAACTTCTTTTATGGCTATTAAGGCTGCTCAACAACTAATTGAAAAAAAGAACTTAGATCCTAAAGAAATTGAATTGGTATTGGTTGCAACTGCAACTCCCGATATGCAAGCTGCTGCAACAGCGGCTTTTGTTGCTTCTGAAATAGGAGCTACAAATGCTTTTGGATTCGATTTAGAAGCGGCATGTTCAAGTTTTTTATATGGTATGTCCGTTGCGGCACGATATATTGAATCTGGAAGATATAAAAAAGTGCTATTAATTGGGGCTGACAAATGTTCATCGATGATTGATTATACGGATAGGGCAACTTGTATTATATTTGGAGATGGGGCAGGAGCTGTTTTATTTGAACCAAATGAAGAAGGTTTAGGACTGCAAGATGAATATTTAAGAAGTGATGGAACAGGGAGAGAATTTTTACGTGTAAAAGCAAGTGGCTCTATGTACCCAGTTACAAAGGAAGCCATTGATAAAAGAGAAAATTTTGTGTTTCAAGACGGTAAAACAGTATTTAAAAATGCAGTTTTTAACATGGCTGATGTAGCTGAAAAAATGCTTGAAAGAAATAATTTAACAAAAGAAGATATAGCTTGGCTAGCAGCTCACCAAGCAAATAAACGTATAATTGAAGCAATAGCTAATAGAATTAAATTAGACAGCTCAAAAGTGATGATGAATATTCAGAAATATGGAAATACAACTTCTGCTACACTGCCATTACTTTTAGCTGATTACGAAAAACAATTAAAAAAAGGAGACAAAATAATTTTTGCTGCATTTGGTGGTGGATTCACTTGGGGATCTATCTATTTAACATGGGCATACAATTCATAATTAATTAACATCTAAAACAAAACGAATATGGATTTAAGAGATATTCAAAATCTTATAAAATTTGTTGCCAAATCTGGTGCAAGTGAAGTAAAGTTAGAAATGGAAGATATAAAAATCACCATTAAAACTGGAACAGAAAGAACTGAAACTACAATTCTTCAACAAAACCCAATGGGTATTCAGCAAATGCCAATTGCTGCACCCGCTGCTGCAGCTGAAGTTGGTAGTGCACAGGCAGCAGCACCAAAAGAAGAAGTGTCAAAATATATTGAAATTACTTCACCTATAATTGGAACTTTTTACAGAAAACCATCACCAGACAAGCCTGTTTTTGTTGAAGTTGGCGATAATGTAAGTCCAAATACTGTAGTTTGTATGATTGAAGCTATGAAATTATTTAATGAAATTGAATCTGAAATTTCAGGAAAAATTGTAAAAGTTTTGGTTGAAGATGGAACTCCTGTTGAGTTTGGACAACCATTATACTTAGTAGATCCAGCTTAATATAAAATCACGATTTTTAATTCTCAAAATCCAATCATTATTTTTGGAATTTGTTTTTTGAATATTGAAAAATTGAAGAATTTATGTTTAAAAAAATATTAATTGCCAATAGAGGCGAAATAGCATTGCGAATTATTAGAACCTGTAAAGAAATAGGTATAAAAACGGTAGCTGTTTATTCAACTGCTGATGCCGAAAGTTTGCATGTGCGTTTTGCGGATGAAGCTGTTTGTATTGGGCCACCAGCAAGCAGTGAGTCGTACTTAAAAATGTCTGCAATATTAGCAGCAGCAGAAATTACAAATGCTGATGCTATTCATCCAGGTTATGGGTTTTTATCAGAAAATGCTAAATTTTCAAAACTTTGTGAAGATTACAATATAAAATTTATTGGAGCAACTTCAGACATGATTAACAAAATGGGCGATAAAGCATCTGCTCGTGCAACTATGCAAGCTGCAGGTGTACCAACTATTCCAGGTTCGGATGGTTTGTTAGATACCGTTGAAGAAGCTGAAAAATTAGCTGATGAGATGGGATATCCTGTTATGTTAAAAGCTACTGCCGGTGGTGGAGGTAAAGGAATGCGTGCCGTTTGGAAAAAAGAAAAGTTATTAGACGCATGGGATTCAGCTCGTAAAGAAGCATTTGCTTGTTTTGGAAACGATGGTATGTATATGGAAAAATTGATTGAAGAACCTCGTCATATTGAAATTCAAATAATAGGTGATTCATTTGGAAAAGCGTGTCACTTATCTGAAAGAGACTGTTCAATTCAACGTCGTCATCAAAAACTAACCGAGGAGGCGCCATCACCATTTATGACTACTCAATTGAGAAAAAAAATGGGAGATGCAGCCGTGAAAGCTGCTGAATATATTTCTTATGAAGGTGCTGGTACAATAGAATTTTTGGTTGATAAGCATAGGAATTTCTATTTTATGGAAATGAATACACGTATTCAAGTTGAGCATCCAATTACTGAACAAGTTATAGACTACGATTTAATTTTTGAACAAATTAAAGTTGCAGCTGGAATTCCAATTACTGGAAAAAATTACACACCGAAATTACATTCAATAGAATGCAGAATTAATGCGGAAGATCCATTTAGTGATTTTAGACCATCACCAGGTAAAATCACTACTTTACATGTTCCTGGAGGTCATGGGGTAAGAGTTGACACTCACGTATATGCTGGTTATACAATTCCGCCAAATTATGATTCTATGATAGCGAAGCTTATTACTACCGCACAAACACGTGAAGAAGCGATTGCTAAAATGAGAAGAGCCTTAGATGAGTTTGTAATTGAAGGAATAAAAACTACAATTCCATTCCACAGACAGTTAATGGATCATCCTGAATATTTAGCAGGAAATTATACCACGAAGTTTATGGAAAATTTTGTACTAGAACCAGAATCTGAAGATAAGTAAATTTTCAAATTGAAATAAAAAAAAGGATATGATTTTTCATATCCTTTTTTTATAATTAATAAATGTAGTTGATCATACAACTATTTTTAATCGCGTGAACCCAATATTTGTAGTCCCCAGTACAATAACATTGCTAATGATGATAGTGCAGCAACTAAATAAGTTCTGGCCGCCCACTTCAAAGAGTCTTTTGCTCCATCCTGTTCAGCATCTGTAAGCATATTGTTGGTTTTTAACCAAGCTAAAGCCCTATTACTAGCGTCATATTCAACTGGAAGTGTAATAAAGCTAAACAGTGTAGCAAGCGCCATCATTCCCAGTCCAACAACAGCAATTGTAAAACCAATTCCCGTATCACCTGATACTGCACTTAAAATCAATCCACCAATAACCAGCCATTGAGAGAATTTTGATGAAATGCCAACAGCAGGCACTAATTTTGAGCGTAGGTTTAACCATTCGTAAGCTTGTGCATGTTGAACAGCGTGTCCAACTTCGTGTGCTGCCACAGCTGCTGAAGCTGCATTTCTTTGTCCATAAACGGATTCACTTAAATTTACAGTTTTATCAACAGGATTGTAGTGATCTGTTAATTGCCCAGGCGTAGAAATTATTTTAACATCATATATGCCATTATCTTGTAGCATTTTCTCAGCAATTTCTTTACCACTTAATCCATTTTGTAAATGAATGGTTGAATAATATTTAAATTTATTTTTTAGTTTTCGACTGACTAACCAGCTTATTAATGAAATAATTCCAATTAAAATATAAAATCCCATATAGTTTCTTTTTTAATTAATGTATTTTTGTTTGCAAATATATAGCATAAATTATTCCAAATTTTGAGGACAGACAAAATGACAAAAACACCCAACATTCTATTAATCTATACAGGAGGAACCATTGGAATGGTTAAAGATTATAAAACAGGGGCTTTACGCACTTTTAATTTTGATAAATTATTAAAGCATATACCTGAGATAAACCACTTGAAATGTACAATTGAAAGCATCTCTTTTGAAGTGCCAATTGATTCGTCAAATATGAATCCAAAAAGCTGGGTTACAATTGCTGAAATAATTGAAGCCAATTACACGAAGTTTGATGGTTTTGTAGTCTTACATGGCTCGGATACGATGTCATATACAGCATCAGCGATTAGTTTTATGTTTGAGAATTTATCAAAACCAATCATTTTTACTGGTTCGCAATTGCCTATAGGAGATTTAAGAACTGATGCAAAGGAAAATCTAATAACAGCTATTGAAATTGCCTCTGCACAGGAAAATGACCTGCCAATTATTTCGGAAGTGTGTTTGTACTTTGAATATAAGTTGTACAGAGCCAATAGAACTTCAAAAATCAATGCTGAGCACTTTCAGGCATTTATGTCGCCAAATTATCCTGCTCTAGCAGAAAGTGGTGTTCATTTAAAATTTTTTAAACAAAATCTATTAATACCAAACATAAATAGCGTTTTAAAGATTAGAAAAAAGTTAGAAGCAAATATTGTAATTTTAAAAATTTTTCCAGGTATTACAAAAAATGTAGTTGAAAGTATTCTTCAAATTAAAGGGTTAAAAGGTGTTGTATTAGAAACTTTTGGATCTGGAAATGCGCCCTCAGAAAAATGGTTTGTAAATTTGTTTGAAGTTGCCATTAATAGTGGAATTCAAGTGGTAAATGTTACCCAATGTGCAGGAGGAAGTGTAATAATGGGGCATTATGAAACAAGTATTGAGCTTGAGCGAATAGGAATTGTTAGTGGATTTGATATCACAACGGAATCAGCTTTGGCCAAATTAATGTACTTGTTAGGTGAGAATATACCTAGAAATGAATTCAAATCTATTTTTGAAACCTCACTTCGAGGAGAAATCACCAAAGAATAATAATATTTTTTTTAAATAATCTAGTATTTAATGAATAATATTTTAAAGAAATAGATATAAATGGANTNAATTTTGTTTTTTTTTCAAAAAAACTGAATTTTCAAAAAAATANTTTTTAGTTATTGTAAAATTTTCAGAATTCAACATTTTTTTGTTACTTGCCATTCGCAAACAAAGACCAACATAGAGTTAACGACTAAAGTCAAAGACTTAAAAATCTTTCATTTCAAAAGTTTGTCGGTTTTGTGAAAATTAATATATATTTAACCAGTAAAAAGAATTAATAAATTAACTATTACACGATGAAAAGAGTATTTACTATCCTTGCAATCACAGGATTATTGTTATTTGGAGCAGCACCTAGAGCTATAGCGCAAGATGCAGCAAACACTGAAGAAGTTGCTGATGCAGCTGAAACAAAAACATTTCACCAAGAATTAAAACAACGTTTTATTGAAGGTGGTCCATTCTTTATGGGAATTGTTTTAGTAACCTTAATTTTAGGTTTGGCAATTGCTATTGAAAGAATTATTTATCTTAACATGGCTACAACCAACACTAAAAAATTAGTTGGTAAGGTTGACGAAGCTTTACAATCAGGTGGAGTTGAAGCTGCAAAAGAGGTTTGTAGAAATACAAAAGGACCTGTTGCTTCAATATTTTATCAAGGTTTAGATAGAATGGATGAAGGCGTTGAAGCAGCTGAAAAAGCAGTTGTTGGATATGGTGGAGTTCAAATGGGATTACTTGAGAAAAACATTTCTTGGTTATCTTTATTTATTGCCTTAGCACCGATGCTTGGTTTCATGGGAACGGTAATTGGTATGATTAGTGCATTCGATTCAATTCAGGCAGCAGGAGATATATCTCCAACAGTTGTGGCTGGTGGTATTAAAGTTGCATTATTAACAACAGTATTTGGTTTAGTTGTTGCAATTATTCTTCAAGTTTTTTATAATTATATCATCTCTAAAGTTGATAGTATTGTAAACAATATGGAAGATGCTTCAATTTCACTTGTTGACCTTTTGGTTAGATACAAAAAATAATAAAAATTATGAGTAAAAAAATATCAGGAATATTAACAGCTGTTACAGCTATAATTGGATTTATAGGTTTCTATTTTTTCATTCGTATCGTAATGGTTGGAGATGATTCCTTAGAAACAGATGCTTCGTTACAAGCAAGTATTGTTTCTCCGTTTATAAGTTTTGCTAATTTTATATTGATAGCAACAGCCGCTATTGCAGTTGTGTTTTCAGTATTAAATTTAATAAAACATCCAGATGTATTAAAAAGATCATTAATGGCTGTTGCTATATTAGGTGTACTTTTAATAATTTCATATGCTTTAGCTTCTGATGGTGCTGTAACTGATGGAATTGGAAAAATTTTACCAGAAGGTGAAGCAGGAAGTGTTTCTAAATGGGTAAGTACATTAATTAACTATAGTTTTATATTAGGTGCTATTGGTTTAGTTTTCGTAGCAATAGACTTTGTAAAAGGACTAGTAAAATAATATAACTATGGCAAGAAGAGAAAATTCAGAAATTAATGCTGGTTCAATGGCAGACATTGCGTTCTTGCTTTTAATATTTTTCCTAGTGACAACTACGATGGATGTTGATTCTGGAATTGCACGTAAGTTGCCAGAAAAAACACCTCCTGATCAAAAAAATGATGTAATTGTGAAGGAAAAGAATGTATTTGATATTGTTGTTAACCGAAATAATCAAATTTTGGTTGAAAACGATCAATATGTTCAGGTAACTGATATTAAGCGTTTAGCAGTTGCGTTTATTGATAATGGAGGTGGATTAAGTGCAGCTAAAGATGGTCCAGGAGTTCCTTGTGATTATTGTGAAGGCGCTAAAAACCCAATATCTTCAGATCATCCATCTAAAGCAATCATATCATTACAAAGTGATAGAGGAACAACTTATGGAATGTATATTTCTATTCAGAATGAAATTGAAGGAGCATATACGGAATTAAGAAATAGGCTTGGAATGGCAAAATATAGAAGATCTTATGATGACTTGTTGAAAGATTATAAGGACAATCCAAGTGAAAGCATAAATGAAAAAATAGAGTTTTTGAAGGAGGCATATCCACAAATTATCTCTGAACCAGAACCAATAAAATAATATCAGACATGAGTAAATTTAAAAAGAAGAAAAAAGGTTTACCGGCCATTTCTACAGCATCTTTACCTGATATTGTATTTATGTTATTATTCTTTTTTATGGTTTCAACAACAATGAGGGAAACTGATTTGTTAATCAAGAAACCAATGCTTCCTACAGCAAGCGAAGTGAAAAAGTTAGAAATGAAAAGTTTGGTAAGTACAATTTATGTAGGTAAATCTAAAGATAGTAGAATTTCAGGGGATAAAATTCAAGTAAATGATAAAATCATTGACGTTAAGGATGTTCCTAATTTTATTTTATCTGAACAAGCTTTAAGAAAAGAGGAAGAAGTAAAATATATGACAACTTCGATTAAAGCTGATAAAGAAGCCAACGTTGGTACAATATTAGATATTAAAGAGCAGTTAAGAGATATGAATGCTTTAAAAGTTAGTTTTTCAACTACTAAAGGCAGTGATTTGAAAAATAATTATTAATTTTCATATAACTTTATAAATTTAAAGGCAATCAATTATTTTGATTGCCTTTTTTGGTATAATAAAGTATCTTTGTTTTTATGAAAAAAAGAATGTTTATATTATTTCTTTTGGCTTGTTCAACTAATAGTTGGGCTCAAATTGAAAACGATAATTTAGATTATAAATATTTAGAAGACCAAATCTACCTTTCTATTAGTTATAATATTTTAAGAAATAAACCTACTGAAGACTCAAATACTGTTTTTTCTAGCAGTTTCTCACTAGGGTTCATCAAAGACATCCCTTTGAATAAGCAACGCAACGTAGGTCTAGGTATAGGATTGGGGTATGCCTTTAATTCATATAGAAATTCAATCACTTTGTATAATGATGAAGATGGAGGTGTTGGTATTGTTGAGGAATATCAAACAAATAAATTTAAAACCAATTTGGTTGAATTACCGATTGAGTTTCGATGGCGAACTTCTACGGCTAGTAAATATAATTTTTGGAGAATTTACGGAGGTGTTAAATTAGCTTACACGTTTTATTCTATTTCCAAACTAGATTATAACGGAGATTCTTTTACAAAGAAAAACGCTGATATTTTAAATAAATTTCAGTATGGAGCAATTTTATCTGCAGGCTATAGCACATGGAATATTTATACCTATTATGGTTTAAGCCAACTATTTAATGGTGTTAATAGTTCTGGAGAAGAATTAAATTTAATGGATTTTAGTTTAGGATTGAAATTTTATATTATGTAAATACTATATACTATTAATTGAGATAAAATTCCTGAAAAGAACCCCCAAAATACTTCACTTAGAATGTGTGCATTTAACTTTAGTCTAGCTGATGCAATAATACCACTTAGTACAAATAAGATGATAAATAAAACTATTAAATTAATTTCAAATTGATAACTGAAGTAGATTAAAAAGCCAATTAAACCTCCAATTGCAGCAGTATGCAAACTGATTTTGCGGTTAAAATATAAAAGTATATAAGAACCAATTAAACAAACTCCATATCCAAAGTAAAAAAGAGCTAATAAATTTACTACTGTAGTTTTGTAAAGCCAATATCCCATAAAAAAGGAGATAGAAATAAATAGCAATGTTGGGAATTTTCTTTCTTCAATAGTTTTCATGTGGTAACTTTGAATTAACCCAAATCTTCTCATGAGAAATAAAAGAAGTATTGGAAATAAATAAGTTCCAAGAAATAATACAATAAGTATGGTGTGTTCCAAAGGCTTATAAATATACTTTGGAATAAATAGAAAATAAGACAATGCTCCTATAATTGAGAAATTAATAGGGTGAAAAAAGTAAGATATAAATTTTGCGAATTTCATAGATTTTTTATCGTTTTGCTAAATAATTTTCCGTAATCTAGCTACTGGTATTTCCAATTGCTCCCTGTATTTAGCAATAGTTCTTCTAGCAATTGGATAACCTTTCTCTTTTAAAATAAGAGCTAATTTATCGTCGGTTAAAGGTTTCTTTTTGTTTTCTTCTTCAATAACAGTAGCTAAAATATCTTTAATTTCTTTGGTTGAAACATCTTCACCCTGAACATTTTTCATAGATTCAGAGAAAAAATCCTTTATTAATTTTGTGCCGTATGGAGTTGAAACATATTTACTGTTTGCCACTCTTGAAACTGTAGAAACATCCATATCAATTACATCAGCAATATCTTTTAAAATCATAGGTTTCAACTTACGTTCATCACCCGTTAAAAAATATTTTTTTTGATGTTGCATAATGGCATTCATATTAAGCAATAGCGTTTGTTGGCGTTGTTTAATTGCATCAATAAACCATTTCGCAGCGTCTAATTTTTGTTTTATAAACTGCACAGCTTCCTTCTGTGATTTTGTTTTCTCAGTTGAATCTTTATAACCTTTTAATAAATTATTATATTCGTTTGAAATATGAAGTTCAGGGGCATTTCTAGAATTTAATATCAGTTCTAATTCTCCTTCAATAATTCGTATGGTAAAATCTGGAACTATTTGTTCAGCAATTTTGTTATTTCCTACAAAAGAACCACCGGGTTTAGGGTTTAATTTTTCAATTTGGCCAATAGCTTCTTTTAAATCTTCTTCAGTAATATGAAATTTTTGTAATAATTTTGTATAGTGTTTCTTAACAAAATGATCAAATGACTGTTCTAAAATGTCAATAGCCAATTGAACGCTTCTTTTTGCCTCTTTTCTTTTTAATTGAATGATTAAACATTCTTTTAAGTTTCGAGCACCAACACCTGGAGGATCTAATTGTTGTACTATTTTAAGCAATCGCTCTAATTCTTCAATTGTAGTATAGATATTTTGGGTGAAAGCTAAATCATCTAAAATATCTAATAAATCACGTCTAATATAACCACTGTCGTCAATACTTCCAACTAAAAAATCTATAATTAATTCTTCATCTTCTGTAAAACTGTAGGTGCTTATTTGATTTTTTAATGTTTGTGTAAATGAAGTTCCTGAAACAAAAGGAGTTTGTTTTTCCTCATCATCAGATGAATAATTATTAGCCTGAGTTTTATAATTCGGAATCTCATCATCACTTAAATACTCATCAATATTTATATCATCAGCGTTTATACTTTCGTTTCCGCTATCGTCATACTCGTCTGAAATGTCAAATTCATCATTATCCTCTTTACCACTTTCTAAAGCTGGATTTTCCTCTAATTCTTGTTCCAATTTTTGCTCAAATGCCTGTGTAGGCAATTGAATCAATTTCATCAATTGAATTTGTTGAGGAGAAAGTTTTTGTAATAATTTAAAATTTAGACTTTGTTTTAACATGAAATAAATTGAATAGCTTTATATAAAAATACAACAAAACAGCGTATTTTTTATAATTTGACTTATAGATTTAAAATTCTGCATTTTGTGGTGTGCGTGGAAAAGGAATTACATCACGTATATTTCCCATTCCTGTTGTAAATTGAACCAAACGCTCAAAACCTAGACCAAAACCACTGTGTTCAGCAGTTCCAAATTTTCGTGTATCTAAATACCACCACAATTCTTCTTCATCAATATTTAGCTCTTTTATTTTTTGTTTAAGAACATCTAAACGTTCTTCACGCTGACTTCCACCAACAATTTCACCAATTCCAGGGAATAATACGTCCATTGCCCTCACGGTTTTACCATCGTCATTTAAGCGCATGTAAAATGCTTTGATATTTGCTGGATAATCAAATAAAATTACTGGGCATTTAAAATGCTTTTCTACTAAAAAGCGTTCGTGCTCACTTTGTAAATCGGTCCCCCAATCGTTAATTAGATACTGAAATTGCTTCTTTTTATTTGGTTTACAATTTCTAAGAATATCAATTGCTTCTGTATAACTAACACGTTTAAAATTATTTTCAATTACAAAATTTAATTTTTCAATCAACGACATTTCACTGCGTTCATTGGCTGGTTTTGATTTTTCTTCATCGGCTAACCTGTCATTTAAAAAAGCTAAATCATCTTTACAATTTAAAACAACATAATTAATAACTGATTTTATAAAATCTTCAGCCAAGTCCATATTGTCATCTAAATTGTTAAATGCAACTTCTGGTTCAATCATCCAAAATTCTGCTAAATGACGCGTTGTATTTGAATTTTCAGCTCTAAAAGTTGGTCCAAAAGTATATACTTTACCCAAAGCCATTGCATAGGTTTCGGCTTCTAATTGTCCGGAAACTGTTAAATTGGTTTCTTTTCCAAAAAAGTTTTTAGAATAATCGATAGTTCCATCTTCTTTTTTTGGTGGGTTTAAGGGGTCTAAAGTGCTAACATTGAACATTTCACCTGCTCCTTCTGCATCAGATCCTGTGATAATTGGTGCATGGAAATTATAAAATCCATTATCAGTAAAATATTTATGAACAGCAAAAGACAATGCTGAACGCATTCGCATTACGGCACTAAATGTATTTGTTCTAATGCGTAAATGTGCATTTTCTCTTAAAAATTCGAAACTGTGCTTTTTTGGTTGAATTGGATATTCATCAGGGTTAGAATCTCCTAAAATACTGATTTCAGAAACCTGAATTTCAACATTTTGTCCTTTTCCTAAACTTTCAGTTAATGTTCCTTTAATTGCAATTGCTGCGCCTGTAGTAATGCGTTTTAAAGTAGTTTCACTGGTATTTTCAAAGTCTACAACACATTGAATATTATTGATAGTAGAACCATCGTTTAAAGCAATAAATCTATTTGCTCTAAAAGTTCTTACCCAACCTTTTAAGGTTACTTCTTGTAAAAAAATATTTGAACTCAAAAGTTCTGCAACAGTACTTCTCATTATTTTTAATTTTAATAGTTGTAAAGATACATGAACTATTGAAAGTTGGGAAATCTAACTTGGTTAAAGTTTTTAGTTTTCAAGGATCCATGTAATAATAGAAAAGAAACCAAAGATAAAGAAATACAAATATTTGAATATTTCCATAATTTGATCTTTAGATATTTAGTTTATTTATCTCCGTTTCCATCTTCTGTAGATAAAATGTCTAAAACTGGTTCTAAAAAAGTTTCTTTATTTGCAATATTACGTTCTAATGAAAGTAATAATGATGGCAATAAAATTAAATTTGAAACCATAGCAAATAAAAGTGTTACTGAAACCAAACCACCTAATGCAATGGTACCTCCAAAACTAGATACAGTGAATACTAAAAACCCGAAAAACAATACAATTGAAGTGTAAAACATACTTACACCTGTTTCACGTAAAGCTGCATAAACCGATTGTTTAATTCTCCAATTGTTGGCAATTAATTCTTGACGGTATTTTGCTAAAAAGTGAATAGTATCATCAACTGAAATACCAAAAGCAATGCTAAACACTAAAATGGTAGAAGGTTTTATTGGGATGCCCAAATAGCCCATTAAACCTGCTGTAATTAGTAAAGGAAACATATTTGGAATTAAAGAAATTACAATCATTCGAAAAGAACGAAACATAAAAGCCATAAAAATAGCAATAATAAGAATTGCTAATGAAAGTGATATTACTAAATTGTTGATTAAATAATTTGTTCCTTTTAAAAACACCAATGCTTTTCCAGTCATAGTGACGTCGTATTTTTCTTTTGGAAACTCTTTATCTATTTTTTGCTGTAAACTATTTTCAATCAATTCCATTTTATCCGTACCAATATCTTTCATGAAAGTAGTGATACGAGCATAACGACCAGTTGAATCTACAAAGTTATCCATTAACTTAACATTAGATGCTGAATTTTTGGTGTACGATAAAATCCAATTTTTTTCCTGATTATTTGGTAGCTGGTAATATTCTGGTTTTCCACTATAAAAAGCCTGCTTTGAATATTTTACCAGATTTAACACAGAAATAGGCTTCGAAAGCTGAGGAATTTCTTCAATAGTTTCTTCCAGCTTTTCCATACGTTTTAGTGTAGAAAGCTTCATTACACCCTTTTCTTCTTTTGTATCTATAATAATTTCCAGCGGCATGATACCGCCAAATTCCTCTTCAAAAAATACAATATCTTTGAAAAATTGTTTGCCTTTTGGCATATCTTCAATTAAGCTTCCTGAAATTTTAATCATGTAAATACCAATCATACTCACAATAATTAAAATAATTGTAGTGATATATACTGCAATTCTATGGTATCTAACAACGCGCTCCATCCAACTTACTATGGCATCAATCCATTTACGTTCTAAGTGTTTTAAATGTTTTTCTCGTGGAAGGGCTAAAAAACTATATATAATTGGTATTATTAATAATGCCAACACAAAAATGGCTAAAATATTGATAGATGCTATAATACCAAATTCTCTTAATAATTGACTTTTAGTGAAAATAAATGTAGCAAATCCAGCTGCTGTAGTAACATTAGTCATTAAAGTTGCGTTCCCAACTTTTGAAATAACACGTTGAAGCGATTTTGCTTGGTTTCCGTGTTTTTTTACTTCTTGTTGATATTTATTGATTAAAAATATAGCATTAGGAACTCCAATTACAATAATTAATGGTGGAATCAATGCCATTAATACAGAAATTTCGTACCTAAATAAACCTATAAAACCAAATGCCCAAATGACACCAATACTTACAACTAAAAGTGTAATAAGTGTAGCTCTAATTGACCTGAAAAAGAAAAAGAAAATCAAAGCAGTTATTCCCAATGCCAAACCTACAAAAAGCCCAATTTCATCAATAATATTTTGCGCGTTCATGGTTCTTATATAAGGCATACCAGAAACTCTTACATCTATATTATAGTCTTTCTCATATTTTTCAATTGCTGGATTTAACACGTTGAATATAAATTTTTTACGTGCAGCAGTATTTACAATATCTTTATCCATGTAAACAACTGTTCTGATAACGCCAGATTTTTTATTGAATAAAATGTTATCAAAGAATGGAAGGTTTTCAAACAATTCAGATTTTAATGCTTGTACTTCTTCATCGGTTTCAGGAATTTTATCATATAAAGGCTCTAAATCAAATGATTCAGTTTCAGTATTTTTAACCAATTTTTTGATATCACCAACTGCTACTGAAAATTCGACTTCAGAAAAACTATCTAATTTTTTTGATAAAGCGTTCCAGGCATTGAATTTTTTTGGAGTAAAAATGGTTGGATCTTCGGTTGCCAAAATAATTAGATTGCCTTCTTCTCCAAAAAGTTCTAAAAATTTATCGTATTCAATATTAATTTTATGATTTTCGGGTAATAAGTTAGCTTCCGTGTTCGAAAAGCGCATGTATTGCATTTGAGAAGCCATAAAGGCGGTAGCACATGCAATAAAAATTAAAATAAGATATCTTCTTGTTAAAATAAACCGAGAAACTCTTGCCCAAAAACCCATAAAAAAAATTTTCGCAAAGGTAAGAAAATACTTTATACTTCAGGATTTTAACTTTTAAAATCCCAATCGAATATTGTACGTTATTTTTACTGCTATATTATCACTCCATTCAGGGTTAATATAGGATCCATAGCGGTAAAATGCACTTACTCCAAAACCTTTAAAAAGTGAGTTGATTTCTAAACCACTTTCAAAATACCCTTTATTCATTCTTTTAAAAGTAACACCTGTTTGGTATTCTGGATGGTGTATATCACCAATGGCAGCTCGGGTAGCAATAGTCAATTGCGGTTTAAATTTTTTAGAAAAGCCAAAAAATCTAAATTGGTGTTTGATATGAATTGCAGTAAATCGGTCGGAAATAAATTCATTATACCCCATCGTCTCAAAGCTATTTGTACCTGCAAATGTGATTCTTTTAAACCAAGGGTTTTTATAAGTATAATTGGGTGTTGAATTGTATAAATGTGAGATAGGTGTTTCACCATAAACAATACCTCCTTCAACCATAAAACTGGTTGTTGACCTTCTCAATCTTTGTATTTTATGTAAAACACGCAAATTTAACTGCGTAAAATTAAAATCACTATCTAATACATTTTCTAAACTTTGGGTCAATTGCAATGTAAATTGAGGAAAACCAGTTTTAACATTGATTTTTCCTAAAGGAGAATCCATATATTCACTGTTTGGAGTGTAATTTAAACCTAAAATGATAGTAGTTAAAGTATATTCTCTATAATTCTTATCGGGTGAAATGTATTGATAATCAAATAAATTTTTATAATCACCTGAACTAAGCATTAATTTAGCTTCTAAATTTGGCTGTAAATTGTGAGCTAAGAATGCATTTGCAGTTTTGTAGTTATAAAACTGACTAATATTTAAATTTCTTGGATTTATGGGTGAAAATGATGTGTTTTCAGCAATAAAATGAAATGAAGCTGATTCTATAATATCATCTGTGTATTTTGCTCCAATCCAAGTATTTGTATCCTTATTCAAACGTGCGGCACCTCCAAAACTATATTTAAAATTGGTGTCTTTTGTGCCATAGGCGCCATAAGCTTCAATTTTGTATTTTTTTGAAAAATTCGCATTGGTAGTTCCTCCAAAGCCAACTCTAAAACCTTCATGGTTGTTTAAATTTAAAATCTTTCCAAGATCTAGATTAATGTATTTTGTAGGGTAGTAGCCTTTTAAAATATTTCTTGCAATATTTATTTTCTTTTCAATTTTTTGACTTTCAGCTACACTGTCTAAATATACATAAGTATTTTTTCCTCTATTTGTTAGGGAATCGGTTCTGTAAATATTCCAAAATTCTTCAGATTTTTCTGTAGCATCATCATTAAACTGAATAGTCGAAGAAGCTCTAACAACTTCTACGGGAATATTAACTTCAATATTAGAATTCTCAGATTTTGAGATGAAATAAATAACATCCTCAGGTTTATTTTTTGATGTAACAACTATTGAATCATTGGGTTTGTCATCACTAAATTTAACAACACCACCAAATAAAGCAATGCTTTCGCTGTTGTTTCCTTTTTTTAACTCGACATTTTTATTAGCTGGAAACCAATTTTTTAAGGTTTCAAGATAGGTGTAATTTTGAATAGCCTTCACATTTACAACTCCCTTTATTTCAACTATTGCTTTGGTAATTGAAAAATTTTCTGAATCAATATATAAAACACCTTCAATTCCTAATAATTCTTTCTTTTTTATGGGTTTGAAATAAATGATATATGAATTTCCATGCTCATTTTTTACGGTATCCAATATTTTATAACTGTATTGTTTTATAGCATTGTTTGCAATTGGGTTTGTGTATTTCGTACCTGCAACGGTGTAAAATTCGTTGTATATAGAAAAGTCTTGAAAGGTAATTGCAAATAACTCATAAATAGGTTGTTTTAAACCTGCCATTCTTGAAGCTAGAATTACTTCTTTTGTTTTTCTTCCTTTTTCAAATTTAAATTCTGAAATTTTTTCTGAAATATATAAATGTTGCTTGTCAATTTCTTTTTTGAATTTAAAATTGGTAGAATCTATTTTATCAAAACGTTTTTCACCGTTTTTAACAATGAAAACAGAATCTAATTTTCCATTGATTGAATCTGGGTTTGCAGTTACTAAAATTTTGTTATAAGTGTTAAAGTGAAAAGAATTTAATGATTTTTCAATATTGTTTTTTGATTTATTTTCAATGGTGTTTCTTATAATTTGCAAAGCTGGATTTTCAGTTGCAGTTATTAAAACTTCATTTAAATTTTCAACAAAAGGTTCTAATTTAATAGTTAAAAAGTTATCATTTATTTGGANAGGAAAAGTAGCAGATTTAAAACCAACATAAGAAATTGTGAACTGGTTAAAATTACTACTTGTTTTTAGTTGNAATTTTCCATCAACATCACTTAAAGTACCTACATTGGTATTGGATATTATGGAAGCAAATGGCAATGGTTTTTTAGTAATTGCATCTATTACAATACCTTGAATTTGAGTTTGTGAAAAAGTCAATAAAGGAATTAATAAAAATAGAAATACTGATTTTTTCATATTGTACAATGTAAGCAAATGCAAATGAATGAAAAAGCACTCTTAAGAGTGCTTTCCTTTTTTTTTTTTTTTTTAGAAGTTTAACGATTCAAATCAAGGCTAAACTTTCATA